>Ga0209091_10000440_pt1 | contig 40353 bp, 41 predicted proteins | sample ArcticOcean_MG_C_6_FD_187438 | JGI IMG/M metagenome (GOLD analysis project Ga0209091, IMG submission 187438) | Marine microbial communities from western Arctic Ocean - ArcticOcean_MG_CB8_128 (SPAdes) (version 2) | ecosystem: Environmental > Aquatic > Marine > Oceanic | place: Arctic Ocean...
TACTATGATGATGACGAAGATGACGAAGATGACGAAGATGACGAAGACTGGGATGAAGAGGATGCTGACGAATAAAACGTATCTATCTTAAAAATTAAAAAGGGCAGTGAAAACTGCCCTTTTTTTGTATTAATTTGCCATTAGACATTAAATTTAAAGAAAATACAATCCCCGTCATTCACAATATATTGCTTGCCTTCTTGACGGATCAATCCCAAATCTGAAAGTGTTTTTTCTGAACCGTGCTTTATAATTTCATCATATTGGAATATTTCTGCTTTAATGAAACCACGTTCAAAATCCGTATGTATTTCACCTGCTGCTTTTGGAGCTGATGCACCCACAGGAATAGTCCAGGCTCGGACTTCTTGCTCACCACACGTAAAATAAGTTTGCAGTCCTAATAGCCTAAACCCAGCATGAATTACTTTATGGAGTCCCGGTTCTGGGAGATTATACTCTGTGAGAAATAAGCCTTTTTCATCATCTGGTAAAACAGCGATCTCTTCTTCGATGGATGCACAGATTCGAACAGCAGAATTCCCTTCTTTTTCAGCAAAATCAAAAAGAGCTTGAACATGCTTATTGCGTTTTTCTTGCATAATCTCTGCTTCATCCACATTGGCTATATACAAGATTGGTTTGCTGCTGAGTAGATGAAGAGAACGTAGGATCTTTTTTTCATCGGCGTCATCCACTGGCAAAGTTCGAGCCCGATGCCCTTCATTACAATGTTTGAGTAGCCGATTGAGAAGCACCAATTCTTTTTTGGCAATTTTTTCTCCGGAGCGAGCCATTTTTTCTGTTTTGTGTTTGCGTTTATCCAATGTTTCCAGATCAGCCAGCAATAATTCTGTTTCAATGGTTTCAGCATCTCTGGTTGGGTCCACACTGCCATCAACATGAGTGATATTATCATTTTCAAAGCAACGTACTACATGAATGATTGCGGTAGTCTGTCGGATCTGTCCGAGGAATTTATTTCCTAACCCCTCACCTTTACTGGCACCTCGGACGATTCCGGCAATGTCTGTGAATTCAACGGTTGCGTGGATTATTTTTTTTGGATTATAAATTTTCCCAAGCTCATTCAACCTGAGGTCGGGCAGTTCCACAATCCCAACATGGGGTTCAATGGTGCAAAAAGGATAGTTTTCAGCTGGAACGCTGGATTCTGTCAGGGCGTTAAATAGAGTAGACTTTCCCACATTGGGCAGTCCCACAATTCCACATTGGAGGGCCATATTTTAAATAAAAAATATAATGATTTAAAATGAATCCAAAGCAGGATCGCCATCAAAATCGTAAGTGAGATTGTCAAACAACCCAACTTGTAGATTTTTTGCGAAATAAATAGTTCGATCTTCACTTGTACTCAATGTACCATCGGCCCAAACCAGATATTTTCCACGCCGATTCAGAATTTTTTTAATATCAATTTTATATGTGATAGTATCATGGTAGGGGCGGACTTGTCCTTTAAATTTTACATCACCAACGCCTAAAGCACGTCCACGACCCTGACCGCCAATCCAGGACAAAAAGAACCCAACCAATTGCCACATGCCATCAAGCCCTAAACATCCGGGCATAACTGGATCACCTTTAAAATGGCAATGAAAAAACCAAAGTTCGTCAGTGATGTCCAGTTCTGCTATAATCTGTCCCTTTGCATATTGGCCACCATCATCATTGATCTCTGTGATACGGTCCATCATAAGCATGGGAGCTAAGGGCAATTTTCCATTTTCTATTCCACCCAGAATCCCTTCACCGCTTTGAATTAATTCTTCTTTTGTATAACTACTTTTTACTATCATGATATGGTTTATTATCCTATGATTTTAAGGGGGTGAGAGTACGACAAATTTTTGAATTTATGAACCGACATTTCATGTTCAACTTTCAAAATAATCCGGTAAATTGCATGATGAAATTTGGAGAACAAAATGTCTGAATGGGTATTAATATTGGGAGGTTCAACTGGCCATGGAGCAGCCACAGCAAAGCGGCTTGCAAATGATGGTTATGGAATTATTGCGTTTCATTTTGATCGTGGAGATGCAAAAAAAATAGCAGTAGAAACAATCACTGAAGTGAATGAGATCACTGGTGGTCGGTGTCATTATTTTAATACAAATGCAGCGGCAGAAGAAACCATGGATAAGTATATTCCACAAATCAAGGAGATTACGAATGGAGAACCGGTTAAACTCCTGCTTCATTCAATTGCATTTGGTACAACCACCAATTTATTTGGTGAAAAGCCTGTCACCCAACGACAAATGGATATGACGGTTCATGTTATGGGGAATGCACTGTTGTATTGGACACAAAAATTATATGCGGAAGGACTCCTGGCAAACGGCTCGCGCGTCATGGGGCTCACTAGCGAGGGAAACTATGTGGCCATGGAAGGATACGGTCCTGTTAGTGTGGCAAAAGTCGCTATGGAAGCTATTATCCGACAGATTGGATGGGAGTTAGGGCAATTTGGAATTACAGCTAACGCAGTCCAAGCTGGCGTTACACCAACCCGTGCCTTAACAAAAATTACAGAAGGATGGGAAATGTGGATCGAAAACACTAAGAAACGAAATCCCATGCGCCGCACAACCACACCTGAAGATGTGGCGGGAACCATTTCAATGCTTTTACAACCAGAAGCAGATTTCATCAATTGTTCCATCATTTATTGTGATGGTGGGGAGTCCCGTTCCGGTTCTTTCTAATGGTTATTAAACCTAACAAAGGATATCTTTTGAAAGGTTATTTAATTTTTTCACTATGGAATTAATCCAATTCCTACAACAATTCGATTTCCCAAGTATCATTTTTCCCATGAAAGGCATAACGCTATTGGGAAATGGCACTGCTTATCCAATTTATCTTATAATATTATTTTTTTATTTAAATCGAAAAGATTGGCTATCATTTCTTGGCATTATAATTTTATCAGCAATCATAATGAAATGTCTAAAAGATGGATTTGCCTTACCGCGCCCACCGGAAGAATTGCACCTTATTTCAGTTTCAGGATTTGGGTTTCCAAGTGGCCACGCACAAATGGCAATGGTAGTGTGGGGCTGGCTCGGACATCATTATAATAGAATTATACCAGCTTCAGTAATGATCTTCATGGTGGGATTTTCAAGAATTTATCTCGGTGTCCACATGCCGCACCAAGTCATTGGTGGATGGGCCGTTGGGTTTGTGGTGCTTATGGGGTGGTTCTTGTTAAAAAAGGAGTTATCGAAGAACTCCTGAATCAGGATTCAATACCCTGAGCGATCTTTGTTTCAATAAGCCCAACAAGATCATGACAATCTTTATTGGGTGTGATATCAAAACTCCGTTTTGCTTCATTCAAAGCATAGGCCCACCACCCTTTCTTTGTATAAGCGATGGATAGTTTAAAATGAGCTTTCCCCAAAATTTGGTATTCATCACGAGTGAGTTGGCTATGGTCACCAGAATAAAGACGGGAAACTTCACGATATTCCATGATGGCTTCATCTAGAAGTCCTTTTTGAAGATACCAATTTCCAAGATTCAAATGGCGCGAAGGATCTTCTTGGCATCCACTAATCATCAGCGCAAGAAAGGCGGCTAAGAGCAATCGACAGGGTCGGGATATATAATCAATCATAATGGGACGTGAATTTCTAGTTTTAGGTTGTGGAAAATCAAGAAGAAAATCCATCAACATTAAATGCATGTTCTGTTGGTTTTTTTGGGTCACGAACAACAAAATGGAGGATGACCATTCCTAAAAAAAGACTCGCACTAATCATATAAAGTGAAAGGGTATAATCACCAAACCGAATCAGGTAGCCAATGCCCACAATAAAGATCAAAACAAACGGCGCAAGCAAGGTATCCACTAATGCCATGTATGTTTTGGTATCCCGCTCTTCAGCAAAATCATAGACAAGGTTCATGGCCGAGGGCATAAAAGCACCTTGACCTGCACCAATGGCCATAAAAACGGCATAAACCCATAACATATTCTGTGAAAAAATAACAAGGAGCACTGCTGTGAAGTGGGCTATATAGGCAACCATCATCCCTGATTTATGACCCCTTTTATCTCCTAATATTCCTACAAAATAACTAGCAAAGCCAGATGCTATCACATTCAGGATTGTAAAGATACCTACTTCACTCACATCAAAATTGAATTTATCCTGACAATAAATCGCATAAAGTCCCAATCCCGGTAAATATGCAGCGAAGAGGATGCGGGATAAAATGTATTTTTGGAAATTCTTATGGCCAACCACAATGGATTTTGTCTCAATTAAAAAATCTTTAACTGTTTTGTGGTGGTGTTCTTTTTTCGGTGATTTGACACGGAAAAACAGGAACAGAAACGTACCAATGGTTAGACTTATAAATAGTATAAAAAACCCAATCCCAAAATTCCGAGGAAATGGCATATTGCTGGACAATAAAGATCTTAAAACAAACCCACCTACAAAACTACCGACACTATTAAAAGCGAACCCTAAACCAAAAAATTTTCCTCGTTCTGATTTCAAAGTGGATTGATTTAAAAATTCAGCCCAAATAGGAATAATGATACCGATGGATAAAGAATACAATATGAAATAAGAAAAATATATTTTCCAAGCAGTTTGAACTTGAGCTGGATCCAGAATGGTAAATGTGAATCCCATGGCAAAAGCCACCATTAGAATTATGATGTGTACTAGGATAACCGCTTTTTTGATATTGCGGATATTTCTCCCAAGAGTCGCAATAATTAAAGTTGGTAACGCAATAAGAATCGAAAATAACCCGGCAGTGGATACAGCAATACTTTCTGGTGCACCCAATTCCCTTAAAAATAATGGCACAACCGCATAAAGCGTATGGAATGCGACACCGAACCCCCAACAGAATTCATGAACAAGATTATATTTGAAATTATGATTATGATCTTTAAGAGTTAACTCAGTCATAGGCATCTTCCCGGGTGAGAAGAATCATAGATCCAAGAAGCAGAATTGCGCCGATAATTTGTGCGAATCCCAACATATGACCCCGAATAATCCAATCAAGAAAAACAGCAGACAGGGGCCATGTCAATTCATAAACTGTGGCATGGGATGCTTGCATATGCTTGAGCCCATAATAATAAATGAAAAGTGCTACAGCTCCGGTAGACATGACAATAATAACTAAATTCCGCCATTGATGAGTTGTGAGTTCTAGTGTTCCATAACCATCCGATGTAACAGTGAAAATAATGAGAGCGCCTACAGCTGTTAAAGATAATCGCAGTGCAGTAACAGCAGTAAAGGGTAATCGATTCAACGCATGTTTTCCAAGAACGGTGGAACTCCCCCAACTAAATGCGGCCAATGTTGCCAAGAGCGCTGCAATGAGTGTTTTATCATCCCAGTCCGCAATAGATGTGGTTCCAAAGGTGACAAGATAAGCACCTACCATTGCCAACAGAGCCAAACCAATAAATCTCTGGGTTAGTTTCTCTTTTAAAATTATGGCTGCAAGGGAAATGGCAAAAATCGGCTGGAGTTTCTGTAAAAGCACCACCACCGACAGATCGATATAGTCTATATAGCTCAATGCTTTCGTGTAAAAGTATGTCCCTAAAATTCCGCCGCAAATAGAGATCCATAAAATAGAGATCCAACCACGCTGATCCAATTTTTTTATCTCTGGCCACGTTTTGATAAGAAATGGTAAAAATAGCAGTGCTCCAAATGCATGTTCAAGAGTCACTACTAAAAAAGATGATATGGAATAAAGCTCCTGCCTTAAGAATGCATCCGCGCTCCAGAGAAGGGCAGCAAAAACGACAGCTAGTGGTGGGAGTATTTTTTGCATCATTAAAATTAGGTGGAGAAGTGAAGCTTATTGTTTGTTTATTCTGATAGATTTTCGGTCAAAACTTTATCTTGGTTCATTAGCATCCGCATCAGTAGTGACAGATGAACCATGCCAGATCTATTATTTATCTAAGAAAAAATTCAATGAAGTAAACCAGGATGCTCCTCATAAAGCCAGTGAACTACATACCTATTGTTGTAAAATTATTGAGTGATCGATTGGCTGAATCAAATGCTACGATTCGAGCATTAATCCGTTAAATATTAGATTAGGCTTGCCCGCTTATGCCCAGGGAAGGGCCAAGATCCATACCTAGGGACCCAATTGCTTGTTGCCACATTTGTTCTGGATGAACATTGAAAATAAAATCTCGTGTGGTGTTTTGCATAAGCCAGTCACCATTTTCAATTTCTCTTTCCAATTGTCCCTGCGACCATCCGGAATGCCCCAACATTAATTTGAACGGAATATCTGGTCTACGTTGAAGTTCTTTCAAAACATGTTGTTGACTGGTCATGGAAATACTCTCGGAGATATTGATTGTTCCTTCAGAATTATAGGTGGCATCATGAAGTACAATTCCCCGTTCCAATAGCACAGGACCGCCAAAATAAATATCATTTACCAAAGAATGAATGGTGTCATCACCAATATAGAGTTTTTCAAAAAGTTCTTTTAAGTCCGGTGCCTGAAATTGCTTATTGATTATCATACCCATGGCACCTTCCTTGTTATGCTCACAGACATAAATCACAGCTTTGGAAAAATAGGGATCTGCCATGTGGGGCATGGAGATAAGGATTTGGTTTGCTAAAGAACCCATGGTTCAAAGTACAAATTCTGGAATTCCGTGTCAAGTAAATGAAAACAAAATTCATCGATTTTCTAATGATAGAATTAAAGTGCGTATTAATATATAAGGAGGTTTAGGGTTACCTTATTCATCCCAGCCAATTTTAAAACTATTTTAATGGTTTCTTAATAGAATTGAATCTTAGTAATAACTTGTTATCTTTTTTGCACATCTAATAAAGTTATGGAAAAAAAGCAAATCGTCTTTGGGGTGCTGAATCAAAAGTCTGTAAATTTCGGGATGTTCAAAATTGTCTCGAATTATAGAGTGTAAATTGCGATGCCAAATCCCACTGATAAAATCATAGTCAAAGGTGCACGCCAGCATAACCTTAAAGATATCAATGTAGAAATTCCCAGGGATAAGCTGGTAGTGATCACTGGTTTGTCCGGCTCAGGAAAATCATCTCTCGCATTCGATACAATCTATGCAGAAGGCCAAAGGAGATATGTAGAATCACTCTCGTCTTATGCACGGCAATTTCTAGGCCTCATGGAAAAACCGGATATGGATGGCATTGAAGGATTATCTCCAGCCATTTCCATTGAACAGAAAGCCACAGCACGAAATCCAAGATCCACCGTTGGTACTGTTACGGAAATCCATGATTATCTTCGACTCCTTTATGCCCATATTGGATTACCCCATTGTTGGAAGTGTAGAAAACCGATCCAAAAACAAACAGTTCAGCAAATCGTCGATACAGTGAGCAAATTTAAATCCGGGACTAAAATGCATATTTTGGCCCCCATCATTCGTGGGCGCAAAGGAGAACATAGAGGTGTTTTTGATGAGATCAGGAAAGAAGGTTTCCTACGTGTTCGAGTAGATGGTGACGTAATGTCTGTAGATGATAAGATCATTTTGAATAAAAATAAAAAGCACACCATCGAGGTTGTGGTAGATCGACTCATAATAAAGAAAGCCATGCATGAGCGCTTAACCGAATCCATTGAATTAGCGCTGAAGATTGGCAGTGGTCTCATTTTGGTCAATGAATTACCAAATAAAGAACATTTGTTTTCTGAACATTTTGCCTGTCCCGATTGCGAGGTTTCTATGGAAGAAATGGTGCCGCGAATGTTCTCATTTAATTCTCCTTATGGTGCCTGCCCAAAATGTGATGGATTGGGGTCTCATATGGAAGTGGATCCTAATTTGATCGTGCCTGATAAATCCAAAAGTCTTATTCAGGGTGCCATTGCATCGCTGGGAGAACAACCCCGAGGGAACTGGTATGGCAGTATCCTGAAAAGTCTCTCCCGTCATTACGAATTTAATTTTACCACGCGATGGATTAAGTTGGATACTAATGTTCGTCAAATCTTGCTCTACGGTACTGGAGATAAGAAATTTAAAATGGACTACAGTTCCGAGCGTTGGAGTGGAACTTATGCCGGAGGTTGGGAAGGTGCTATTCCGAATTTAATGCGCCGATACACTCAAACTAAATCTTCTGGCATTCGCGAATGGATCGAACAATTTATGAGTATGCGTCCTTGTTTTGATTGTAAAGGCGCTAGGCTCCGGAAGGAAACACTTGGAGTTATAATTAATGAGAAAAATATTGGCCATGTGTCTTCCATGTCCATCCGGGATTTAAATATCTTTTTTCAAAATATAAATCTTACAAAAATGGAGCATGCTATCGCTGATCAGATCCTGAAAGAGATTTGTCAGCGATTGAGTTTTTTGGTCAATGTAGGATTGAGTTATCTCACTTTAGATCGCTCGGCTACCACTTTATCAGGAGGAGAATCCCAACGAATTCGACTTGCCACACAGATTGGCTCCCAATTAATGGGCGTCCTTTATATTTTGGACGAACCATCCATCGGGCTCCATCCACGTGACAATAATCGGTTGCTGAATACCTTAAAATCACTTCGGGATATTGGGAATTCTATTCTAGTTGTAGAGCACGATAAAGAAACGATAGAGGCGGCGGATTATGTTATTGATTTAGGGCCAGGCGCAGGGAAACATGGCGGAGAAATCACTTTTGCAGGAACCCCAAAGGAATTGTTAAAATCCAATAAGTCACTTACGGGTAAATATCTTTCCGGTAAAAAAGAAATTCGAATTCCAAAGGTCCGCCGAAATGGAAGCTCAAATCAATTATCAATCAAAGGTGCCACAGGAAATAATTTAAAATCTATTGATGTGGATTTCCCATTGGGACGATTTATTGCTGTAACGGGTGTATCCGGAAGTGGCAAAAGTTCGTTGGTGAATGAGACTCTCTTTCCTGCTTTAGCGAAAGAGTTGAACAGGGCGCGCGCTTACCCATTGGAATTTGATTCCATCACGGGAGCGCAGTTTCTTGATAAGGTGGTGGATATTGACCAAAAACCCATAGGTCGGACGCCAAGATCAAATCCTGCAACTTATACCGGTGTTTTCACATTCATTCGTGATATGTTTGCCAAATTACCGGAATCTAAAATTCGAGGTTATAAACCTGGTCGTTTTTCATTTAATGTAAAAGGCGGTCGCTGTGAATCCTGTCAAGGTGATGGCATTATTAAGATTGAAATGAATTTTCTCCCGGATGTATATGTAACCTGTGAAGTTTGTGCGGGAAAACGATATAACCGGGAAACATTGGAAGTTAAATACAGAGGGAAATCAATTGCTGAGGTGTTGGGTATGCCCGTATCTGAAGCGTTGGAGTTTTTTAAAAATATTCCATCTATCCATAAAAAACTCCATACATTAAATGATGTGGGACTAGGCTATATCAATTTGGGGCAGCAAGCCACAACACTTTCCGGTGGAGAAGCGCAACGGGTGAAACTGGCCACGGAACTCTCTAAAGTATCTGCCGCAAGAACACTTTACATTTTGGACGAACCTACCACAGGCCTCCATTTCGAGGATATCAAGATGCTCTTGCATGTGCTCCAGCGTTTGGTGGAACGTGGAAATACGGTTTTGGTTATTGAACATAATTTGGATGTGATCAAGACTGCGGATTGGATCATCGATTTGGGGCCGGAAGGCGGTAACGATGGTGGGACTGTCATGGCCACCGGCACGCCAGAAGAAATTGCATCAGTGAAAACATCTTATACTGGATCATTTTTAAAACAAATTTTAATGAAAAAGGGAATCGCAGCATGAGATCTCTTGCAGAATTAAAGCACTTTTTTAAACTTTGGGAGATCGTGAAAGATCTTATTGATCAATGTATTGATATTATGTTGAATCTACGCCAAAGTGAGCATACCGGTGGCTCCGGATCCAATGTTTGCACTATGGTAGTCAAACTTTTCTCCCTCTCTGTCTTTACGACAGCAATTTGAGATTGTATCTTTAGAGTCAGTTTTAAACTGATTTACATCCATTTTACTTAATGACAGAGATACATATTACAGACCCAACACCGTTTGAGGATGATAGTGCGGTTGAAAAATCTCTTCGCCCATCTCAATTTGATGAATTTATTGGTCAGAAAGAATTGGTGGATAATTTGAAACTTTACATTGAAGCATCTAATTCTCGTGGAGATGCTTTAGACCATGTCCTTCTATTTGGTCCACCGGGATTGGGGAAAACTACTCTCGCGAATATTGTTTCTAAGGAACTAAAATCCAACATAAAACAAGCATCCGGACCAGTAGTAGAACGAGCGGGTGACTTGGCAGGAATAATAACTAATTTAGGCCACCGTGATGTATTTTTCATCGATGAGATCCATCGTCTTAATGCAGTAGTGGAAGAATATCTCTATTCTGCTATGGAAGATTTTTCCATAGATATTATGATTGATAAGGGACCCAGTGCTCGCAGTGTACAGCTGACGATTGAACCCTTTACTCTCATTGGTGCTACCACACGATTGGGGAATCTCACTTCACCTTTGCGAGATCGTTTTGGCGTGGTACTTCGTGTGGATTATTATGAAGCAGAAGATCTTTTCCATATAATTAATCGGTCCGCCGAAATATTGGAAGTAGAGATTGATGATGAAGGTGCCATGGAATTAGCCAGGCGCGCCCGTGGAACTCCACGGATCGCCAATCGTATATTGAGACGGTCCCGGGATTTTGCACAAGTTAAAGCTTCCGGAAAAATCAATATTGATGTGGCCAAGGCATCCTTGGAAAAATTAGGCATAGATGATATTGGATTGGATGATATGGATCGGAAGATTCTGGAAGTTATTATAGATAAATTTAATGGTGGTCCTGTGGGTGTAAAATCGTTGGCAGTTGCCATAGGAGAAGATCCCATTACCATAGAAGATGTATATGAACCCTTTTTGATCAAGGAAGGATTTTTGCACCGTACACCAAGGGGGCGCATTGCCCAGAAAGCAGCATACAATTTACTTGGAAAAGAATTAACAACAGACCAAACGAGGTTATTTGAATGATCGATAAAAAGAAAAAGTATAAACTTGGTGATTTTAATTATCGCCTACCAAAAAAATTCATTGCCCAGTACCCAGAGTCTAGGAGGGATTTCTCGCGATTAATGGTAGTGAACCGTGATACAGGGAAAATTGAGCATAGAAAATTTCTGAATATCACAGATTATATGCGCAAAAATGATCTTATGGTGGTTAACAATACAAAGGTCTTTCCTGCGCGACTTTTTGCAACCAAAGACCGGACCGCCGCTAAGGTGGAAGTTTTTCTACTCCGTGAATTAGCAGCTGGTCTCTGGGAAGTCATGGTAAAACCTGCTCGGAAAGTCCGCATCGGGAATAAACTGGTATTCACGCCAAAACTTATGTGCGATGTGATCGACAATACAGTTTCAGGCGGTCGTGTGGTTCGTTTCGAATATGATGGAGATAATTTGCATAGTGTCATCGACAGAATCGGCACATCGCCCCTTCCGCCCTACATTGATCGTGATGCCGATTCCGTGGATAAAAAGAGGTATCAAACCGTATATGCGGAGGAACGTGGTGCTGTGGCTGCCCCTACTGCTGGACTCCATTTTACTGAAGGACTTATCAAAAAAGTAAAAGATCAAGGTACCAAGATTGAAAATGTTACACTTCATATTGGACTTGGAACTTTTCGCCCTGTTCAAGTAGAAGATCTGAATCGGCACCAGATGGACTCTGAATATTTTGAAGTGTCCCCAAAAACATCCATGGCAATCAATCAGGCTAAAAAGCGGCACCGGAAGATTATTGCTGTAGGAACGTCCACCGTTCGTGCATTAGAAACAATTGCCATATCCGGATTCCAGGTAACCCCAAAAAGGGGTTGGACAGATAAATTTATTTACCCACCCTACGAATATAAAATGGTGGATAAAATGATTACCAATTTTCATGCGCCTAAATCAACATTGTTTATGATGGTCAGTGCATTTGCTGGTCGCAAATTGATTAAAAAAGCATACCGGGAAGCTATAAAAGAAAATTATCGCTTTTTGAGCTATGGTGATGCCATGATTATCATTTGATCAAAAACCGTATGTAATATGAAAGTATCCGCAATCATTCCTGCTGCTGGTTCTGGCGAACGGTTTGGCGAAGAAAAACAATTTAAATTGTTGTCCGGCCGGCCGCTTTTCTTTCATGCCTTGAAACTATTTTTGCAATCGGACTATATTGACGAAATTATTGTGGCTGTGCCCAGTGCTAATGTAGACTCCACCCATCGAGATGTGTTGTCCATGTCAGCTGGAAAACCGGTGAAAGTGGTGTCTGGGGGTACACGTCGGCAGGATTCTGTGAAAAATGGCATAGATGTATCTGACTCGGATTCAACATTGGTTTGCATCCACGATGCTGCCCGGCCTTTTGTGACAGAAGACCTTATTCAGCGATCTATTTCTGCTTGTGAATTTGCAGATGGTGCCATTGTGGGAATCCCGAGTAAGGATACTATAAAAATTTCTGAAAATGGATTGGTAAAAGAAACGCTTGATCGTGAAAAAATATGGCTGGTGCAGACTCCCCAATCTTTTCATAAAAATAAATTACTTCAGGCATTGGATCATGCAGAAACAGAAAACTTAACCGGAACCGATGAATCCGCATTAATGGAAGCAATGGGATTCTCCATCAAGCTGGTAGAAGGAGATTCAAACAATTTTAAGATTACCACAAAAGATGATTGGACACGAGCGGAAATAGTTGCCGTGCAACAGGTTCAGGGAACAGGTTTATGATCAGAACGGGTATAGGGTATGATGTCCACCAGTTGGCGAAAGGAGAACTATTTACTATAGGGGGTGTGGATATACCATCATCTTTTGGGTCAGTGGGACATTCTGATGGCGATGCTTTGATCCATGCGGTGGTGGATGCGCTTCTTGGTGCATCCGCATTGGGTGACATTGGTCAATTTTTCCCCAGCAATGATGATACTTGGAAAGGTGCCCCCAGCAGTTACTTTTTAGCCGACGCAGTTAAACGAATTCGAGAAGCTGGATTTGAGATCAATAATATAGACGCAACCATTATTCTCCAAAAACCAAAACTGGAAGAATTTATTCCCCAAATGAAATATAACTTAGCTTATTCCATGCTAATTGATGAATCCAAAGTTTCCATAAAAGCCACAACTACAGATCATCTAGGATTTGTGGGTGATAGTTCCGGCTGGGCAGTACAGGCCATTGCAACACTTTGTATTAAAAATGAGCCATCTTGTACTTAAGTCCCACGCGAAGGTTAATATTGGTCTCCAAATACGGAACCAGCGCCCAGACGGTTACCATAATATTCACACTATTTTCCAGGAGTTGGATTTTCATGATACCATCAGATTAAAAAAAAGAGGTTCCAGTTGCCAATTTTCTTCCAATGTGGATTGGCTGGCAAAAGATGATTCCAATCTATGTGTAAAGGCATGGCAAAAAATGGTGGATGTGTTTGGACTTGGTGGTGTCTCAATTGAACTAGAGAAAAGAATTCCTGCTGGTGGTGGTTTGGGTGGAGGTTCATCCAATGCAGCCACCATCTTAAAAGGACTTCGCAAGCTTTATGAATTGGATGTGAGTGATCATGAGCTAGAAACCATGGGCATAGATTTGGGTGCAGATGTTCCTTTCTTTATTAAGGGAAAAACACAGACCGGAGATGGAATTGGAGAAATCTTAAAACCGATTGAAACGATAATTAATGGTTGTTATTTATTGGTGGTCCCGGATTTACATATTGATACAAAATGGGCATATGGGGAAGTCAAAAATATTTTGGATAAGCCAAACGAGATAGTTAATTTTTCAGGCTTTATTCGAAAGGAGATTATTCCTTTTGAGCTTTTTGAGAATGATTTTGAAGCAATCGTTGTTCCAGCATATCCAGAGATTGGACAAATAAAAAATTCGCTTCGAGCCCATGGGGCTCGTTTCGCCAGTTTGTCGGGCTCAGGCTCGACTGTGTTTGGGGTTTTTGACAAAGATGCAGATGCCAAATCAGCCGAGTCACACTTTTCCTCCCGATACAATACATTTATCACCAATCCAATTCTCTAATTAGTAACGACGCCCAATTTAATTGGGGCGTAGTATAATGGCAGTACACCTGGTTTTGGTCCAGGCAGTTGGGGTTCGAATCCCTGCGCCCCAGCTTCTATTCATTCAGAAAAAAATATTATGAATAATAAACTAAAAATATTTAGTGGTCGTAGTAACCCTGCTTTGTCCAAAAAGATTGCAAAATCACTAGGATATGAATTGGGTGAAATATCCATTAGCACCTTTTCCGATGGTGAATTATGGATCAAGTTTGAAGAAAATATTCGTGGGACTGATGTGTTTTTGATTCAATCCACTAATGGACCATCTGAGAATATTTTGGAATTGGCATTGATGGTGGATGCAGCAGTTCGTGCTTCTGCGGATCGTGTAACAGTTGTTATCCCTTATTTTGGCTATGGACGGCAAGATAGGAAAGATCAACCTCGCGTACCCATTTCATCTCGAGTTATGATCGATATTTTTACAGTAATGGGTGCAGATAGAATTATTACAATGGATCTTCATTCTACTCAGATTCAGGGATTTGCTAAAATCCCGTTTGATCATTTATACAGCAGAATGGTGTTATTGGATGCAATTAAGAATGAAGGGTTGGATCCGGCTCACACCACAGTGCTGGCGCCAGATGTTGGATCTGCAAAAATGAGTCAAGCTTATGCAAAACGGCTGGGAATGCATTTTGCACTAATTGATAAACGTCGGTATGCACCTAATCAAGCAGAAGTGAGTCATCTTATTGGTGACCTCAAAGATATGGATGTGCTTATTATTGATGATATGATTGATACAGCGGGAACTACAATTAACGCAGCTCAAGCCGCTTTAAAACAAGGTGCAAAATCAATAACGGCTGTGGCAACACACGGCGTGTTATCCGGCCCAGCCATAGAAAGATTGAGTGAATCAAAAATTAGAAAAATTATTGTGACAGATACGATCGATATTCCCATGGAAAAACACATGGATAATATGGAAATCGTAACTGTAGGAAATATTTTTGGCGAAGCAGTTAAGCGAATTCACAATGGTGAATCAGTCAGTGCTTTGTTTGAATTTTAATTAGGAGAAAAAACGATGGCATCATCGTATTACAAATTAGAGGTTACAGATAGAAATCTCACACGGACGAAAGGGTCAAAAGCAGTTCGTCGGGAAGGACTCATTCCTGGTGTTCTCTATTATGCAGGTGAAGCAAATGTAAATATCTCAGTGGGCAAACTGATATTATACCATGCATTGCAATCTGGCCAGCATGTTTATGAGATTGAATTAGGTGGTGAAACTCAGTTGACCATGATCAAGGAATTACAATATCATCCTGTGACGGATGATGTTATTCACATTGATCTAATGCGAGTGCGCCGATCAGAGAAAATGACGATTTCTGTACCCTTGGTCTTGATTGGTGAACCATTAGGTGTCAAGGAAGGGGGAATATTATCGCAATCCATAACACAGATTGAGATCAGTTGTTTTCCAACAGATGTTCCGGATCAGATTGAATTGAATATTGATGATCTTGAAATGAATTCTGCCAAAAGTGTAGCAGACATTACAATTGATAATGAAGATGTAGAGATATTATCTGCTCAAGACTTAAATATAGTATCTGTTAATCCGCCTGCAGCTGAAGAAGAGCCTGAAGTTGAAGAACCTGAAGGTGAAGATGGCGAAGAAGGCGAAGAAGGAGAAGATGATAAAGCATCTAAAGAAGATTCAGGAGACGATTCGAAAGAATCATGATCGCTTTTATTGGTCTAGGCAATCCCGGTAATAAATATGCAAATACGAAACACAATGCAGGATTTTGGGTAGTGGACGAGTTAGCACGCCGGCAAAAGCTGTCATTTAAACCTGGCAAAGGTCCTTATGTCTTTGCACAACATAAACGACGGGAAGTCCTGTTGATAAAGCCAACAACTGGCATGAATCTTAGCGGAAACGCTGTGAAAGATGTGGCAAATCTCTGGGAACTTTTGCCTTCCGATGTTCATGTAATTTTGGATGATGTGGATCTGCCTCTTGGGTCAATTCGGATTCGTCCCAAAGGCGGCGACGGATGTCACCGTGGGATGGAGAGTATAATTTATCAACTCCAGTCAGACCAATTCCCCCGATTACGTTTAGGTATAGGTACGGATGAAAATATGCGACCTGCAGAAAAATATGTACTGAAACCCTTCAGATCAGATGATGAGCTTGAAGCAGAAGCCATGGTAAAACATGGTGCCGATGCTTTAGCAAATCTTTTGGTGAGGGGACTAAACCACACCATGAATCATTTTAATTCTTAATTGAGGAGATATTGAACTCATGAGTTCTAATTTAATGTATGTGATCGGCGCTGGTGCTTTGGCGATGGTTTATTCCTTCTGGAAAACAAGTTGGGTTGAAGCACAGGATGAGGGCACTGAACGCATGAAAGCCATCGGTAAAAGTATTGCTGATGGTGCTATGGCTTTCTTGAAAGCGGAATACCGCGTACTTGCAATATTTGTTATTATTGTTGCAGGATTATTAGCATTTGCAGCTGATAGTCAAGAGCAATCATTATTAGTATCAGTTTCATTCTTAGTAGGAGCATTTGCTTCCGCTCTAGCAGGGTTTTTGGGTATGAGAGTTGCAACTAAAGCAAATAACAGAACAACAAATGCTGCTCGCGACAGTTTAGCAAAGGCATTAAATGTTGCATTTACAGGCGGTTCAGTGATGGGCCTTAGTGTTGTTGGTTTAGGGGTCCTAGGAGTAACAGGGTTATTTGTGGTCTATAGTATGTCCGGATCTTTTGTTCTTCCTGCTGGGGGAATAGATTATAAAGCTTTAATTCAGGCATTAACTGGCTTTTCTCTTGGAGCATCTTCTATTGCATTATTTGCTCGTGTTGGTGGTGGTATTTATACCAAAGCCGCTGATGTGGGTGCTGACTTGGTTGGAAAAGTAGAAGCTGGAATACCAGAAGATCATCCATTGAATCCTGCTACAATTGCCGATAATGTGGGTGATAATGTAGGTGACGTCGCTGGAATGGGTGCTGATTTATTTGAATCTTATGTGGGCTCAATTGTGGGTTCTATGGTACTAGGTGCGAGTATGTATGCATCTGGTGTTGCAGATGGATTTAACTTTGTTCTTTTGCCACTCTATATTGCCGGTGCTGGAATTATAGTTTCTATTATCGGGACTTTTATGGTATCCGTTAAAGAAGGCGGTGATCCGCAAAAAGCTTTGAATATGGGTGAGTTTGGAAGCTCTGCTATTATGATAGCCGTTATTTACTTTTTGGTGATTAATACTTTGCCAGCATCTCACGCTATGGGTGTTTTTTGGGCAACTGTAATTGGGTTGCTTGCAGGCTTAGGTATTGGAATGATTACTGAACACTATACGGGAACAGGAACTTCACCAGTGCTTTCAATTGTAAAACAATCAATAACTGGGCCCGCTACAAATATTATTTCTGGTTTGGGTGTGGGAATGCAATCTACGGCTATACCGATTTTGATTTTAGCTGTAGGAATTGTTGGTGCCCATCATTTTGCCGGATTATATGGGATTGCCATGGCGGCCTTAGGAATGCTGGCCAACACAGGAATCCAATTGGCTGTTGATGCCTATGGTCCTATTTCTGATAATGCTGGTGGTATTGCTGAAATGGCTGAATTGCCTGCTGAAGTTCGGGAACGTACTGATAAATTAGATGCAGTGGGCAATACAACTGCTGCCATAGGAAAAGGATTTGCTATTGGCTCTGCTGCTTTAACAGCATTAGCCTTATTTGCTGCCTTTATGGTTCAAACTGGAATTGATAGTATTGATATTGCAAATCCAATGGTTATGGCTGGTTTATTTGTCGGTGGAATGCTGCCATTTTTATTTTCTTCTATGGCAATGAATGCTGTAGGACGTGCCGCGATGGCCATGATTGAAGAAGTGCGTCGTCAATTTAGAGACATTCCTGAATTAAAAGCTGCGCTTGTTGTATTGGCTAAAGGGGAAGAATCCACATGGTCAGATGATGATAAAGCTGCTTATGAATTAGGGTTAACCAAAGCTGACCATGGGAAATGCATAGAAATTTCAACACAATCTGCTATTAAAGAAATGGTTGCCCCCGGTTTATTGGCCATTATTAGCCCAGTTGTCGTTGGCTTTATTTTTGGCCCGGAAACATTGGGTGGACTGCTTGCCGGCGTTACCGTTTGCGGTGTTCTCATGGCTATTTTCCAATCCAATGCTGGCGGTGCTTGGGACAATGCAAAGAAAATGATAGAAGAAGGTGTGGTGGTAAATGGTGAAACTTTAAGTAAGGGATCAGAAGCACATAAAGCAGCTGTTGTAGGTGATACGGTTGGCGATCCATTTAAAGATACATCCGGCCCATCGCTGAATATTTTAATTAAACTGATGTCCGTGGTTTCACTGGTCATCGCACCACTAATTGCGTAAAAAATAAGGAGTTATTATGCGGTATTATGAAACACTCTATATTGTAAATCCGAATTTAGAAAATGAGGCCTTGGATATCACCATGGGCGAGATCGGAACTGAATTAGAGAAAACAAAATCAAAACTGATCAATCATCGCGTATGGGGGAAGAAGCGTCTTGCGTATCAAATTGAGAATCAGAAATATGGTTCTTTTATCCTCCTGCAATTTGAAGGTGGCGAACAGGATCAAATGAACGAATTTCATACTTGGATGAAATTAAACAATTCCGTTCTTCGTCATATGACAGTTGCCTTAGATGACAAACCAGAAGTCTATGAAGAAGAAGTGAAAGAAGTACAGGTTGAAAAAGAAGCCCCTGAAGGGACCGTAGAAGAAACACCTGAATCGGATCTTGCGAACGAAGCAGTGGTTGAAACTGCTTCTGATGAAACTGAAACTCAACCTGACGTTACTGAGGAAGAATCAACTGAAGAAACTGAAACCACTGAAGATGTATCTGACGAAAGCTCAGATGAAGAGATTGAAGAAAAGGAGGCAAAATAATGGCATTTCAGAGTAGAAAGAAATTTTGCTATTTTAAAGAAAATGGCATCATAGACATCAATTATAAAGATGTAAAACTCCTACGTCGTTTTGTGAATGACCAAGGTAAAATCATGCCACGTCGCATTACAGGTACTAGTGCAAAAATGCACCGAAAGTTGGTTCGGGCCATCAAACGGTCACGCTCAATTGCATTAATGCCGTACGTCGACCTTGGTTCGGAATAAGGAGTAAGATCATGGAAATTATTTTACTACAAGATGTAAATGATCTCGGTGAAGCCGGTGATGTTGTGAATGTAAAACCTGGCTATGCCCGAAATAAACTATTTCCCGAAGGATTGGCACTCCGAGCATCCAAAAGGAATTTAGCTGTGGCAGAAGAACGAAAACAGATCAGTAAAACGCGTAAAGCCCGTGAAGGTGTTGCAGATCAAGCCATGGTTGAACGGCTGTCTAAAACAGAAATTACTATAGAAGCACAAGTGGGTGAGGAAGACAAAATGTTTGGCTCTGTTACCACGTTGGATATTCATAAAGCTCTTAAAGAAAAAAGCATTACTGTGGATCGCCACGCCATTTTGTTGGAAGAGCCCATCAAAGCATTGGGAATCTACCACGTACCGGTTCGCGTAAGCGCTGATTTAAATGGTGACGTTAAGATTTACGTGATTAAGGCATAAACTAGATCGAATGCATTTAACCCCTGCACTCCTATTTCGTTTTGATGTTGGATGCGGGGGTTTTTTATTGCCCTAGAAAATCCTGATCCATAAACTCACCGGTTATGTTTGCAGACGTCGCATTTCCAATCTCCAATTTTATAACTTTTACTTATAAGGTTCCCCAGAAAATAGCGCAAGATGTCCAGATTGGTTCACGGGTTAATGTTCAATTTGGTCCGCGAAAAACTCAGGGCATTATTACTGCACTCAATATAAAATCATCCTTTTCGGGTAAATTAAAAGAGATCGATGGCCTCGTGGATGATTTGCCAATCATGACCCAGGAACTCTGGAAATTAATTCAATGGATGAGTGAATATTATGTAACGCCCTTGGGGCAAGTTGGGAAGGCCGTTCTTCCAAAGAATTTGTCAACGCGGTACAATCCACCAAAAAACTGGATGGTTCAGCCCATAATCGCAGGTGATGACGACCTGGAAGAAGTTAAAAAACGGGCGCCTAAACAATATGAGCTATACCAGGAAATTTTGAAAGCTGAAAAACCCATCAAGGTTTCTTCCTTAAAAGAGTTGGCATCCAATCCATTAACTGGCTGTCGCGGGCTAAAAAAACGGGGATTGGTTTCTATATTTGAAGAAACTTCACTACCGGATGTCACAGGATTTACTTTTGATCCCATACATAAAAAAGTAGATTTTAATAAACACCAGAAAACGGTTGTAGCTACGATCATTCAATCGTTGGATTCCAAAAATTATTCACCTTTTTTGCTCCATGGTGTAACAGGAAGCGGAAAAACAGAAATTTATATTGAAGCCGTTCGACACTGTTTAGATCAAAGTCGAACTGCTATAATTTTACTCCCAGAAATTTCTCTTACTCCCCAAATCGCTGGTCGGTTCCGAGCTGTTTTTGGCGATACCATTGCTCTTTGGCATTCTAAGCTCACCCAAGCGCAACGTTCCTGGACCTGGAAAGAGATATGCAAGGGATCATTCAAGGTTGTAATTGGAGCGAGAAGCGCAGTGTTTTCTCCTTTGAAAGATCTTGGATTGATTGTCATTGACGAAGAACAAGAATCATCTTTTCGTCAGGATTCGCCTGCGCCACGGTATCACGCCCGGGATGTAGCACTTATGCGCGCTACTTATGAGGGATCCTCTGTGGTTCTCTCTAGTGCGACTCCTAGTTTGGAGAGCTATTACAATCATCTCCATAAAAAATTGACCTATCTCCATTTGCCGGAACGCTATGGCGGTGCAAAATATCCTCTGGTTCATTTGGTGGATATGTTGGGTGATCAGGAAGAATCGGGGAAATTTGGGCAAATCTTTTCAGGATTGCTCCAAGATAAGATCGAAGACCGGTTGCAAAAAAAAGAGCAAATTATTTTGCTTCAAAATCGCCGTGGTTATTCTCCTGTGGTTCGTTGTGGAGATTGTGGCGACATAGTCATGTGTCCACAATGCAAGGTAGCACTTACGTATCACCGAAAAGGGTTTCAACTGATTTGTCATTGTTGTGGCCATTTTGAAACAAAACAACGGGAAATATGCCACAGTTGCCAAAGTCCAAATATGAAATATTCAGGTACTGGAACCCAACGGGTAGAATCTTTAATCGAAGAAATATTTCCTGATGCACGACTGGGGCGGTTGGATATGGATACAGCCCGGACGGGGAGCGGTCTAACAAAAATATTAAAAGATTTTTCTGATGGTAAATTAGATATCCTTCTTGGAACACAAATGATTGCCAAAGGATTGGATTTCCCGAATGCAACATTGGTGGGTATTATTAATGCAGATTTAGGATTGCATCTTCCAGATTTCCGCGCCGGGGAACGAATTTTTCAACTTATTTATCAAGCTTCCGGAAGAGCTGGTCGGGGACTTAAACCTGGTGAAGTAGTTATTCAAACTTATGTACCTGATAATCCGGTAATCAAGAATGCAGCAAAGCTGGATATGAAGAAGTATTACAATATTGCCTTGAGTGAACGGAATGAATTGAAATATCCACCGTTTAGTTGGTTGGCAAAAATAGAGATTACCGGCCAAAATCAAATATCTGCAAATTCCCTGTCAGAAAGAATTGCCAAAGCGTTGAAAGGGAAATATAAAGGTTTAGATGTTTTGGGACCGTCATCCTGTTACCTTGAAAAACTGCGAAACAATTATAGGTTTCAGATTGTTTTTAAATCATTAAAAAAAGTAGATCCAAATGGACAAAAACTTCACCAATTTATTACGAATAACTTTAGGGATTTTCAGAAAAAATTCCGACCAGGGAAAAATCGGATCAACATTCATTTTGACCCATTAAGTTTGATTTGATGTTAATAAGGCCCCGAACATCTCAAAATACTGCGTCAACCTGCCCTACCGAAAAGTCGGGACAGTTCAGAAAGAAACAGGTTTTTTCATTTTTCATTTTTATTCTTTCCTGTTTATCCGCAGAAACTGGTTATCCTGGATTTGATGTATTTACTTCTTCGTTTCAACTTGGACTGGGTGGGGCAGGGTTTTTGAATCCATCCCCAATTTCATCAAAATTAAATCCATCTGTTGCAGATACTGGGCGATATTTTTCCACATCTATCATTCGTTATCAGGCAGGTATTACCAGTCAGAGTGCTGGAATGAGCCTGCCATGGAAAAAAGGATTCGGTATTTTTTCTGTACGGCATATTTCTTACGGAACATTCGACGGATATGATGACGATCTTCAGTCCACGGGGGCATATCAATCTGGCGATACATGGCTTCAATACGGTTATTCAAGACAGGTAAAAAGAATTCCTTTGAGCATTGGAAGCTCAGCACAATTCTATAATGCATCGTTAAAAGATCATCAGGTAAAAGCCATTATTATATCGCTTGGAAGCGCATTCTATATTCAAAAGTTTCAGGCAACATTTGGGGTGTCATTTCACAACATTGGAAAAACATTTGATGGTAATAATTTTGCCCATGGGACAATCATACCTAAAACAGTGATTAGTGGGACGAAAAAATTAGCACATCTTCCACTTACTCTTTATTTGGATACAATCTTTTCAAAAGAGCAGGTTGAGCCAGAAATATTTTTAGGTGGAGATTTTAATTTAAAAAATGGGATTGGAATTCGGTGGGGAACTTCCACACGAAAATTGGATCATAATACGAAACAGGATTTTCTAAGATCAGTGGTTGGTGCTTCAGGTTTTGGTTTTGGGATTAATACTGGCGTTACATCCATCAATTATGGTACATTTATTTTTGGTACCGGGGCGACGATCCACGGTTTCCAAATAGGAATTCAATTTTAATGAGAAAAATTATTATTATCATCCTGTTTTGTATCGGAGTGATTTTCGCCCAAAATAATTATCCTATTGTATTGATACATGGGTTTATGGGTTGGGGTGAAGATGAAATGGGTGGTTATAATTATTGGGGCGGTAGAGAAGATTATTCTCAAATGCTTCGGGATCAAGGTCACATAGTTTTTACAGTTTCAGTAGGTCCTGTTTCATCAAATTGGGATCGTGCCATAGAAGTTTATACCCAGTTGAAAGGAGGACAAGTGGATTATGGTTTAGCACACGCCGAAAAATTTAATATAATTCAAAAACCTGTATTGAAAAGTTTTGAAGCACTCTATCCGGAGTGGGATGAGAATCACCCAGTTCATTTGGTGGGACATAGCATGGGTGGTCAAACTGCTCGAATGCTACAGTATCTATTAACCCAAGAGATTAGTGAAAATGAAAAAACGAATGATTTAGAAAAATCAGAATTTCTGGGGCAATCTCATTTGAATTGGATCAGGAGCATAACATCCATTTCAACACCACACAATGGTACAACATTAGCCAATGTGGTAAGTAAGACAATCCCATTTGTACAATATTTTGTTGGTTTAGCCGAGGTTGTTGGGACACGGTTTTATGATTTTGATCTAGAACAATGGAGTTTTTCGCGAGGTAAAGATGAAACATGGGCAGGGTATGTTAAGCGTATGCGAACACATGATGCGTGGGCTACAAAAAATATAAGTTCTTGGGATTTATCTATAGTTGGTGCACAGGAATTAAATAATTTTCTTCTCGCAGATCCAGATGTGTATTATTTTTCCATCAGCACATCAACTACAGAAAGAAGTGAAGATTCCCCAAATCATATTCCTATTGAAGGAACATCTCTACTCATTCGTAGTAGATCAAAAATACTAGGTTCACGTGTAGCATATTGGGCCGATGGAGCATCCACTGATTCGACCTGGTTCCAAAATGATGGTATTGTTAATACTCTCTCTATGGCAGGCCCAACAACAGGTACAAATGGTGCTGATCCAATTGTATCCTACGATGAAAACGAATTTCTTATTTCGGGCCAATGGTATGCACTTGGTCCAATTCAGATAGACCATTGGAATATAGTTGGTCATTTAGGTGATGATATAACACACAAAATCGCAAAAAATGTTTTAATTAATCAGGCTATTCGACTAAAAGAGCTACCTCCTTTTTGAATATAAAAAAGAAACTTAAATAAAATAAACCCGGTGAACTTGCCAAATTTCTAGTAGGTTGAAAAAGGATTGGCGACTGTAGTTGAAATAAACAATGTAATTATTCTCTTTTTAACCATTCCATAATGCTTGTAAACTACAAATATGAATTACAGCGAGTTACTTTCTTCATTTTTAATAGATCTACAAAGCTTGTACCGGAAAAATGTTTCTATAAGTGGAGCATCATTTCCCCAAATATTGGCTTTATCTATTATTCCCGATGATGGGATTGAAATGTCTGCATTATCAAAAAAAATTGGAATAGATAATAGCACTGCCACTCGACTTGTTATGGGACTCGAAAAAAAAGGATGGGTCAACCGTCGCTCTGCAAATTATGATAAACGAGTCATTCAAGTTGCCCTCACACAAGACGGTGATGAGATTCAGGCGCAACTAGAACAACAATTTAATTCACTTGGCGCAGCCATAGAAAGAGAAGTAGATCCATTAGATCGGAATGAAATGATAGAATATATTTCTTCTCTACATTGGATCTTATCAAAGTTGATTCTAAAAAATGATAAAATTGTATAATGCAACAAAATAATTTCACATTATCTATTTTAACCTGGTATAATAAACAAAAAAGAATCCTGCCATTTCGGGATATAGATGATCCTTACAAAATTTGGTTATCGGAAGTAATGCTCCAACAAACTCAGATAGAAACGGTAATTCCTTATTTTCAGAAATGGATCAGTAAATATCCAACTATTTCATCAGTGGCGACCGCTGATCAAGAATGTTTATTAAAACTTTGGGAAGGACTTGGCTATTATTCCCGATGCAGAAATTTCCATAAAGCTACAAAGATAGTTGTTGCAAAACATGGCGGTGTTATTCCTGATAAATGGTTGGAATTTCGAGCATTACCTGGCGTAGGAGATTATACAGCAGCAGCAGTTTTATCGATTGCCTATAGTCAACCTTATATTGCGATTGATGGAAATGTAAAGCGTGTTATGGCACGCATCCTTGGCTTGAAAAATTTATCAAATAGAAATATGACCCGAATAAAAAACTATCTGACAAAGAATATTTTTACGGATAATCCTGGCGATTTTAATCAAAGCATGATGGAGTTGGGTGCTAGAATTTGTTCTCCTAGGAATCCGAATTGTGGAAAATGTCCATTGTCTTTTAACTGCAAAGCATTTTCCATGGGCGAGCCTGAGTCCTATCCATTATCAGTTAGAAAGAAAAAACCGCCTCATTATGAAATCGTTGTGGGAATCGTTTGGCGAGGTGATGAGTTTTATATTCAAAAACGGGGTGAACATGGAATGCTTGCTGGACTTTGGGAATTCCCCGGTGGTAAAGTTAAGTTAGGAGAGTCATTGGAAGATGCATTATATCGCGAAATACAAGAAGAGTGTGGCTCTATGCCAAAAATCTTAAAAAAAATTGGTACTATTAAACACGCTTATACTCATTTTACAATCACCTTTCATGGGTATCATTGCGAAGAGAATGGCACATTAATTCGTTGTCAGAAAAATTCTAAATGGATCAAACCAAACCAAATAGATGAATTTCCTTTTCCTAAAGCCAACCATAAACTTTTTTCAATTTTAGAAAAACAAGGTTGGGATGTTTAATACAATTATTTCAATCATTCTTTGGCCACTTTGGTTCATCTTTTTTGCCATTACAATGGTATTATTTTTCGTCTCATTTTTGATTTTACCCCGGAATATTCTCCATTATATTATTCGACCCATCTCTTGGACCTATTGTCTTTTGGCTGGACAATGGTTATGTAAGGAAAATGACCCACCCAATCCGGATGGACAGCCCTATCTCTATATGTTCAATCATGAATCCATGTTTGATCAATTTATGATTGCTGCATTCATACCTCATTATATCACTGCTGTGGGAGCTATTGAACAATTCAAATACCCAATTTGGGGTTATATTATGAAACAGTATGGTATTATTCCCATTGTCCGCAAAGATATTAAAAAAGCGCTCAGTAGTTTATCCAAAGCTGAAGATGCATTAAATAGTGGGGCCTCTTTATTAATTTCTCCGGAAGGAACACGAACATTAACAGGTGAAATGAATCCCTTCAAAAAAGGGCCCTTTCATTTGGCAAAAAATACCGGTGCAACCATTATACCGGTTGGGATTATTGGAGCTTACAAAGCAAAGAAAAAGAAAGATTGGGTACTCACACCAGGTAAACTGATAACACGATTTGGCGTCCCCATAGAGAAAAAAGACTTTGAAAATTTATCTGTAGAAGAAACTCGAGATCTTGTAAGGGATCGTATTCAATTATTAATCCAAGCATGAGGCCATCTATGAAACAATTATCACTCATCCTTTTCTCAGTTTTTATTTTAAATACGACACTAGTTGCACAGCCCACAATTTCTTCGTCACCAACTGTTGAAGAGCGCTACGGAGATAGGATTGAATTATTGGGTGTCAAATTCACAGGACCACTAGTGTTGTGTCAAATATTGATAGCCATTCTTATGGCAATTACATTTTTACAATCGTCCATTGATAAAATGATGGATCGCAAAGGGAATCTGGAATATTTTGAGGTACATTTTGCAAATTCACCGTTGAAAGGAATTACTAAGCTATCTTTATCATTGTTAACTATTTTGGAATTAACGGGTGGACTTATGCTGGTCTATGGAATCTATTATGCATTCGCAGAACGAATAACTCTGTGGATCTTTTATGGATTTGTATGGCTGTCGCTTACCATCATTGTGCTTTTTACCGGACAGAGATTGGCAAAGGATTATGTTGGTGCTGCGGACTTGGTCCCATACTTCATGTTAATTATTCTTGGCATAATGAGCATGTATTAAATGAAAAAAATCTGCCTCATAACGGGCGCCACGGATGGAATTGGAAAACAAACTGCGCTCGAATTAGCACACATGGATTATTCCCTTGCCCTCGTTGGGCGCAACTCGGATAAAGGCGATGCTGTCGTTTCTGAATTAATTCGTAAAACAGGTAATGAATTTATACAATTCCATTATGCAGATATGAGTTCTATGAAGTCAGTAAAAGAGTTAGCCATTGAAATTCAAAGATCATATGACACCATTGATATCTTATTGAATAATGCCGGTGCCTATTTCAGTCAATTCAAATTGACAGATGATGGGTTTGAAACCACAATTGCGTTAAACCATTTTGCATATTTTTATTTTACTGAATTAATTTTGGATATGTTGAAAGTTGATTCGGGTGGCCGGGTCATTAATATTGCTTCTGCGGCACATAAAAAAGCAAAATTGGAACTCAATGATCTTCAAATGAAAAATGAGTACAAAGGATGGACTGCTTATATGCGATCCAAATTGATGAATATTATGTTTACCTATGAATGTCATCATCGTTTTTCAGATTCAGGTGTGACTTTTAATTGTTTACATCCTGGTTTTGTGGATTCAAGTTTTGGAAATAATAATCTGGGATTCGCTAAAAAATCCATTAATATTGCAAAAACACTTTTTGCAATTGACGTGGTAAAAGGTGCAAGAACCAGTGTTTATTTATCATCGTCAGATGATGTTGCTGGAATCAGTGGCAAATATTTTTATAAATGTAAAGCTGTACAAAGTTCGAAAGTTTCCTACATCGAGGAAGATCAAAAAAAACTTTGGGATGCAACTAAAGAATTGATTAATTCACTACAAATAAATTAAAAGAGGAATAATAATGAGTAAAAAAATCTTAAAAAAGACCCTAAATGGTTTCAGGGAAAATATCTTAGCCAACCCGCAGGTTCGCCTGGCTCGGAATGCATCTATTAGGAATGAAGTTATTGAGCTCACCATGGATTGGGAGCATTTTAGGAAAATTGACCATTCATTTTCTGATATAGTTTCAGGAGAAATGCCTGCGACCAATCAAAAATCCAGTGGACGTTGTTGGGGATTTGCTGGTTTGAATCTTTTTAGAATCTATTTAGGGCGAAAACATAACTTGAAAGATTTTCAATTCTCTCAAAGTTATTTCATGTTTTGGGACAAACTGGAAAAATCAAATTACTTTTTAGAATCTATTTTAAAAACTACCGATCTACATTGGAGTAGTCGGCTTGTGATGCATCTTTTGAATAATCCAATTCAGGATGGCGGGCAATGGGATATGTGGGTGAATCTTATTAATAAATATGGCGTGGTCCCACAATCAGAAATGCCGGAATCTTATTCATCCAGCAAATCAATGAGAATGAATCGAATGATTACCCGCAAGCTTCGTGAATTTGCGAAACAGCTTAGGGAATCCTCACAAAAAAGTTCATCTGATTCTCAATTGCAATCCATGAAAACAGACATGTTGGAAGAAATATATCAAATGCTCACCATTCATCTGGGTACACCGCCTAATTCATTTGATTGGCAAATTCGAGATAAGAAACAAAGCTTTTCCAGGTTCGAAAAATTGACACCCCAATCTTTTTATAATGATCATGTTGGGCTCAATCTGGATGAATATGTTTGTTTAATCAATTGTCCTATGAGTGATAAAGAATATAATAAAGTGTATACAGTAGAAATGTTGGGGAATGTGGTTGAAGGCCATAGCATTCGATATTTAAATGTTGAAAGTAATGTCATGAAACAAGCTGCTATCAACTCATTGAAAAATGGAGATCCCGTTTGGTTTGGCTGTGATGTGAGTAAACATTTCCACCGTGATTTGGGAGTGATGGATATAGCCCTCTTTGATTTTGATTCTTTTTATGGTACCAAATTTGGGATGGATAAAGCTGCGCGATTAGAATATGGAGATAGCCAAATGACGCATGCCATGTTATTCACAGGTGTAGATTTGGATTCGAAAGGAAATCCTTTAAAGTGGAGAGTAGAAAATAGTTGGGGAGATAAAGGCGGTAATAAGGGTTATAATATTATGACAGATTTATGGTTTGATGAGTATAATTATGAAGTTGTGGTCCATAAATCCTGTTTATCCGATGATTTGGTTGAATTATTTGAAACGAGCGAAGCTATTTCACTGAAACCCTGGGACCCCATGGGTGCTCTTGCGAAATAGCGCTTAAAATGAATTCCACTTTTACTTGATAAATTTTTCCATGGCATTAAGCCATTTCAATTTTTTCTCATTTATTTTTTGTGATGGAATTGGAGAAAAAATCTGATCTACATTTTTGGATGAATCAGATTTATAGGTAGGGTTTAAGAGTCTAAAAATACCATAGGCGGTTCTATCCTTCATGGTGGAATGTCCCACGGATATTCCTGTTAAATCAGCAATGAATTGAAGCAAGGGAGAGCGGGATCCACCACCAGCTGCCGTCAAAAGTGAAGGTTTTGAAGACATAATTGGTTGCAGGCATTCCAAAATATCATTCACTAAAAACCCAATGGATTCCATCCCTGCTCGCACAATCTCGTCTTTATCTAATTTTTTATCTAAATCAATATAAATATCGTTAAACCCCGGTCTCCAATAGGGTGCCGCAAGTCCGTTAAAACCGGGAATGAATATCCCATCCGTTTCCGTTTTTGAAGCCCGGTAATCCCATTCCATTTTATCATGAGGAATCCCCAGCTCTTCTTCCAAATGATAGAAAAGAGCATTGCATGCATTGATCGTCCCTTCCACCATAAAATATTTAATATTTTCATCTGAGTAAAAGACACTGGAAATGAGTCCATTAACTATTATTGAATTTTTCCCTGCATTGAATTGTACACTACCTGATGTGCCAAAGTTGGTTGCAATACTACCAAGCTTCAGTCCCGCTTGGCCAATGAGAGCTGCTTGCTGGTCCCCAATAACAACAGCAAGTGGAATTTTTGAATTGAGCATATAGCCAAAATCATATTTTACAGGAACCAATGGCGGTAGGCATTGCCGGGAAACTCCGAATAGGTTTAAAGCGAAATCTGACCAATCACCCCTATGAATATCATAAAGCAAAGATCGGCAAGCGATGGATTCTTCCACACCAGCAGTTCCTGTCATAGCTTGGGAAAGAAATGCACTCAATGGTCCAAAATATAATTCTCCATTTTTAACACGGTTTTTCAATTGTGGATTCTCCCGGATCATATGCAAAAATTTGGGTCCACCAAAATGAGCACTCAATGGTGTCCCTGTAATCTGCCAAAGTTGGTCACTATGGGTGGAAAATTCTTCCGCAATAGCATACGCTCTACTATCCTGCCAACTTAAAGCCGGCGTAACAGGCGTACAGGATTCCTTTTCCCAAAATAAAAAAGTAGAGCGCTGAACAGCCAAACCAGAAGAATGAACGGGCATATCACCGGATGCGATCACCATTTTTTCAAAGAGAGATTTGCAAGTTTCCAAAATTACAAGGGCATCAGATTCAACATGATATTGTTGAGGTCGAAATAATTCATGTTTTATTTTTTGAGAATGAAGAACCACGCCATCAGAATTAAACAAAAATGCTTTTGTTGAAGAAGTCCCAGAATCAATAATGATATAATTCATAAATCAAACTTAACGAAGATTTCGTAAGGATGGGGTCATTAGGCCAATCACGCCACAAAGAGCTGCCCCAATTCCGATACCAAAGAATAATATTTTTACTGAAATAATGGATGTGATAACCCCTACAAAACCAGCAGAAATAGCAGTCGTTCCGACAACACCTAAATGAACAACAGAGAATAACCTGCCATGATATTGATTTGGAGTATGAATCTGGATAATTGATGTTCGACTTATCATAATAAATGGAATACCTATTCCATGTAGGCAAATAATCACCATAGCCATTTCTACGGACTCGGCCCAATATATTAGAGAGAATGTGATTCCATCTAATATGAGCCCAATACCCCAAATCATTCCATTAGGCATCCGTCCATTTAATTTTGAAACGATAAGCGATCCTAACAATGCGCCGACTGCCATGCACCCTTCTACGAAAGCAAAATCAGACGGAGTGCCGTGTAGTACATTTCTCACTAAAATTGGTAATCCCACAATTGCTGGTCCCATAATAAAAAAATTATTAATAAAGGTAATAATCATCATCCAGAAGATAGGCTTTTCCCTGAAGAGATATAATAACCCCTTCTTTAAATTATCCCAGTGACTATGATTGTCAACCGGGTCAGGATTATTAGGCTTTTTGATAAACAGGAGCAAACTAATTCCAATGAGAAATGATCCACTATCCACTAAAAACAGATTGGGTAGCGAAACCATTGTCAAGAGAATCCCTGCAAAAAATGGTCCCATCATCCAGGCTAATTGCCCGGATGTTGCCAAGATCGCATTAATTTTCACAAGATGATCCTTGGAAAAGAGCATAGGAACCATCGAATTAAATGCCGGTTGAAAAAGAGTATTAAAACAACTGCGAATAAATGCTAATCCGCAAATAATCCAGACATTTTCATATCCAAACCAAAGAAATAATGGAATCAATAATACAGCCAGTGCTTGTCCAGCATTGGCAAAAATCATGAGTCGCAAACGGTTTAATCGGTCTGAAAAAACGCCGGCATAAAGTCCGAAAACCAGAGCAGGTAAATAGGCGCTCATAGCTACAATTCCGGTAATGATAGATGAATTTGTCATATCCAAAACGAGCCAGATGAGAGCTAGTTGATAAATGGCATCTCCTGCTTGAGAAATGACTTGGGCGGACCAAAGCAGGGCCAGATTGTTATTTTTATCTTTTTTCATCGATGAAATAGGCGTAGAAATTAGTCCCAAAACATTTTTTACATATAGATTTTCCCTTTAAATTGAGACTCCATTTTAAACCAAGATTTGAACATTATTACAAAGGAGTACGAGAATGACGTACATTATTGCTGAACCTTGTGTAGGGACCTGTGACACTGCCTGTGTAGAGGTTTGCCCCGTAGATTGTATTCATGGCCCTTATGATAAAGAAGGTGCCGGTGCAGAAGCAAAAGTAGACGGCTTTGTCCCGAAAGATGAAGATATGTTATACATTGACCCTGAAGAATGTATCGACTGTGGCGCTTGTGAACCGGAATGCCCAGTAGAAGCGATCTTTGAAGAAAGTGAAGTCCCAGAAGAGTGGCACAAATATTCCAAAATTAACTACGAATGGTTTGGTCGCGAATATGCAGGGTAAAAAATAAAAAATAGTTTAGGATAATTAAAAGCGGCTGTCACTTGGCAGCCGCTTTTTTTCAGCATAAATCATGAATAAAGAAAACGTAATAGATAAGTTAAAAACGATTAATTATCCCGGATTTTCCAGGGATATTGTTTCCTTTGGAATGGTGAAAGATGTCATAGTTGAGGAAAAGGCTGTGATTGTTTACCTTAATATCACATCGCAAAACGAAGCAAAGAAACAAGAAGTCGTCAAAAATATAAAACAGGTATTATCAGAATATTTTGTAAAAGTTTCAATTGAAATATCAGGGGATGCACCTAGTCAGGCTCCACCAATTGAGGCTAAACAGCAAGCGCATCCGGCTATTTTAGATAATGTCAAACATGTGATCGCGATTGCCAGTGGAAAAGGCGGTGTGGGGAAATCTACTGTTGCTGCCAACTTAGCTTGCGCCATGGCAATACAAGGGAAAAAAGTTGGTTTGCTTGACCTTGATATTTATGGTCCTTCTCTTCCCATTGTTCTCGGACTCAATGAACAGCCAGAAATGACCCAAGATAAAAAATTGATCCCTTTAGAAAAATTTGGCATGAAAGTCATGAGTTTCGGATTTATAAGTGGGAACGAAACACCAGTCATTTGGCGCGGGCCGTTGGTAGCGAGAATGACAGAACAGTTTTTTCGCGATGTAAAATGGGGCGAATTGGATGTGATGATTTTGGACTTACCGCCAGGTACGGGTGATATCCAGTTGACGCTCACACAAAAACTTCGAATGTCAGGGGCAGTCATGGTGACCACGCCACAGGATATTGCCCTTGCAGATGTTCGCAAAGGAGCGGACATGTTTCGAAAAGTGAATACGCCAGTTTTGGGTGTAATCGAAAATATGTCCGGATTAGTTTTGGAAGGTGCAGTAGAAGGTGATGTCTCAGCCATGACCATCAATGGTGAAAACGTAGACCTAGATAACACAGGTAAATTCAGTTTCACAATGGACCTTTTTAAAACTGGTGGTGGTAAAAAAGAGAGTGAGCGACTTGGCGTTCCTCTTCTGGGTAAAATACCTATTTCACATGAAATTATGGCTGCAACAGATGCCGGTGTTCCTGTGGCACAAAAAGATCCGGATTCACCCTTGGGGCAGCTCTATCATCAAGTGGCTCAAAATCTTTTATCTTCTCTTGATTAAATGAACAGGGAACGGAATGTTGGTTCATCCGTACTACTTCAAACTCAGGGAGATATGAGCTATGGTAACTCGGTTGTATCCGATTATTGCCTAGGTTAATTTCGCCCGATTTTTTCCTTATTATTATGACACAATCAATGAAAGAAAATATCCTAGGTGGGTATATCCCAAAACATATTGCCATTATTATGGACGGCAATGGTCGTTGGGCTAAGGAGCGTTCTTTGCCGAGGGTTGCGGGACACAAGGAAGGAGTCAATTCAGTTCGAGAGATTACTCGTGTTTCTGGAGAGATCGGTGTAAAACATCTGACGCTTTATACATTTTCTACAGAGAATTGGCGACGTCCCAAAACTGAAGTGAGTGCTCTCATGACACTTCTATTAAAAACCATTAGTGCGGAAGTAAGAGAACTACATAAAAATAATGTTCGTTTTACTGCAATCGGTGATTTGAAGAAATTACCAAAACCCACGCAAAAAGGAATTTTTGATGGAATCGAGATCACCAAAAATAATACAGGATTAAACCTCTGTCTTGCATTGAATTATGGAAGTCGCCAGGAAATGGTTGCAGCAGTCCAAGCTATTGCAAAAAAAGTTAAAAAGGGTGATTTAAAATTGGATGAAATAGATGAAACTATTTTCTCCAATGCGCTTTCAACATCAGACATGCCTAACCCCGATCTATTGATACGAACCAGTGGGGAGTGTCGTTTAAGTAACTTTTTATTATGGCAATGTGCTTATTCAGAAATTTTAATGACGAAAACTTTTTGGCCGGCATTTCGTGAAGATGCTCTCATAGAAGCAATATTAGAATATCAATCACGAGAACGACGATTTGGAAAGGTTAGCGAACAGGTAGACAATTAATATATGAAAAAATTATTTATTTTTATTTTTAGTTTAACTCTTGGGATTGCCCAAGGGATTCCGGCTGATATCACATTAGTCAGCGTGAATGTAGAGGGGAATGCCGTTACATCTGAGAATACTATTCTTTTTACAGCTGGACTTCGCGAAGGACAAACCATTTCACAAGCAGAATTTCCTCGAGCCATAAAAAGGCTATGGCAATTAGGACTTTTCCAGGATATTCAATTACGGTATGATAATGAGACGGATGAAGGATTATCTTTGACGATTTTGGTGAAGGAAAATTTCATTTTGGGCGATTTGTCTTATGATGGGAATAAAAAAATAAAAGACCGCAAGTTTGAAGATGAGGTTAGTTTGTCAAAAGGTCAGCGGCTCCGGCCTAACACACTTCATGAGACTGCAAAAAAAATCAAAGAACTTTATGAAGAAAAAGGGTATTTGAATGCGGAAATCAATCCTGTATTAGAAATTCCGGTGGAAGAATCCACACTTTTTGATGGTAGAGCAAAAGACCTAGTTCGAAATGTGGTTTTCAACATACAAGAAAATGATAAGATTAAGACTGGAAAAATTATTTTTGAAGGTAATGAATCCTATTCAGATTTAAGACTACGCTGGACTATGAAGGAGACCAAACAGCAACGTTGGTATATGTTCTGGCGATCCACATTTGATGATAAAAAATTTGATGAAGACTTGAATCTTGTTTCCACTTACTATCGGAATAAAGGCTATAGGGATTTTCGAATCGTTAGTGATACTATTCAGTTTAGTGAAAACAAAAAGATTCTGAATTTGGTTGTAACCGTTGATGAAGGGCCCCAATATAAGTATCGACATTTTTCATGGGAAGGTATGACCCTCTTCGATGAAGAAATGCTTCAACGCTCCTTAGGGTTGGAATCGGGTGATCAATATAGTGATGAAGATTTTAACCTTGCAGTTTTTGATCGTGTCCAGGGTTTATATATGGATCGTGGTTATATCTACAGCCGGATTGAACCTGAGATCACACCCGTAGGTGAAGATTCGTTAGACATCCATTTTGTCTTAACAGAAAATCACAAAGTTTACATCAATCATATTGCCATTAAAGGCAATACCCGGACAAGAGAAAATGTAATTCGGCGGCAATTGCGGGTTTTTCCTGGTGATGTGTTTAATCGAGGAAGGTTGATGCGTAGTCATCGAGAGGTTATGATGTTGAACTTCTTTGCGAATGTTGTACCAGACGTGGTGCCTGTGGCTGAGGACAAGGTAGACTTAGAAATTACGGTGGAAGAAAAACCAGCTGGACAAGCAAATGCGAATATGGGTTATACCCAATCCTATGGTATGACTGGTGGTGGCGGGTTGGCACTCCCGAATTTTCGCGGAAAAGGACAGAGCCTTAATTTAAGTTTTAATGTTGGTACGAATTATAATGTGTACAGTCTAAACACCGAACGTCCTAAATACCAGTCTGCGAGTATCAGCTTTACTGATCCCATGGTGAACGATACCAAGAATCTTATTGGGGGATCTCTGTTCTATACTTTCCGTGGTCGATCATCAATGTATTCAGCTCCCATTGATTATACTATGGCTGGAAGCTCAGTAACCTGGGGACGTATTTTTAAATGGCCTGATGATTTTTTCCGTGGGACCTGGTCCTTTCAAATTGTTCGAAAAATGTATGAAGGAAGCCAAGCGGATCTTGACCGATATGCCGGTGGAAAAAAGACATCAGATGGGATCAATCTTTCTCAAACAATCCGTCGTGATAGTCGCGATCACCCCGAATTCTCAACAATGGGATCGTTGTTCTCTCTTAAATCAACACTCTCAGGTTGGATACTTCGTGGGGATGAAAATTTCCAGAAGCACATATTAAATCTAGAATGGTACACACCTACATTCTGGAAATTTGTTTTAATGAATTCCATGAAAATTGGAGTGGTCAAGGAACTACCTGCTGTAAAAGAAGGGACTCTTTCATTCATTCCTTGGAATGATCGATTTATTATGGGGGGGAATGGAATTCCTTATGGTAATCCGTTACGAGGATATGATGATAATCGGGTAGGACCACTTACCTCGACAGGAAGTCCTATTGGTGGAAATACGATGGTTAAATTTGGAACAGAATTCCGGGTACCATTCGCAGAAAATCCTGTAGTTTATGGATTGATTTTTGCAGAAATGGGAAATGTTTGGTCTTCAACTGATTTGATGGAAAGATTAAGCCTTCCTCGAAGTGGACCTTTCGATATGAAGCGTTCTGCTGGTGCAGGGATTCGTTTTTTTATGCCAATGATTGGCATGCTAGGATTTGATATCGGCTATGGTTTTGACCGAATTCCTGAACCGGGATGGAAAACAACACTTACATTTGGACAACAATTTTGAAAAACAAGGAGGAAACCGTGAAAGGATTCTTACGTAGTACACTCTTTATTTTAATCTTTATAGGACTGACCTCTGTGATGTCGGCCCAATTAAAGATCGGATATATTTTATCGGAAAGAATCCGCACAGAATATGAAGAGTTCAAAGAAGCAGAATCGCAACTTCAACTTGAATACCGGAAAGTCCAATTCGAATTTGACCAAATGGTGGTGAAAATGGACAGCTTGAAACAGGATTATGAAATAAAGCGTCTTATGGCATTGGATAAAGGCGAGAGTATCCGTCAGGAACTTGAGCAAATGGAACGTTCCATCCAAAACTACCAAGCTGAAAAGATCGGGCCTCAGGGTGAACTCATGAAGAAACAAGCTCAAATGGAATATGAGATTCTTGGGAAAGTGAAAAAAGCCGTAGATAAAGTTGCCATTGACGGCGGTTTTGATTATATCATTGATGCATCTGTGGGGCTATTGTATTTCAAGTCGGAATTTGATAGAACTGATAATGTTCTGCATGAATTGCGGAATCTAAACCCAGACAAGTAATTTAAATTGAAGCTCACTCTTGGTGAGATCGCTGCCTATGTAGATGGAAAAGTGATAGGGGAGCCAGATATAAATATTTCAGGAGTTTCTGAAATACAAAATAGTTTACCTGGTACTATTACATTTCTGGGGAATCCCAAGTATAAACAATTTTTAACTGAAACTCAGGCTGAAGCCATTTTTGTCAGTAATGAGGATCATTTAAATGGTAAAAATGGTATTGTTATATCCAATCCTCAATTGGCCATGGCTAGAACACTCGGACTCTTTTTTCCTGAAAAATCATTTGAACCATCTATACATGAATCAGCAGTGATTGATTCAACTGCTTCTGTTGGTAAAAATATTTTTATCGATGCAGGAGTTGTGATTAAATCCAGAGCATCTATTGGTGATAATTCAATCATTGGTGCAAATGTTGTGATTGGGAATAGAGCAGCAATTGGGACAAACTGTTCCCTAAAACCAAATGTAACGATTTATCATAATGTAAAAATTGGTGATAATTGCATAATTCATAGTGGGACAGTCATAGGATGTGATGGTTTCGGATATGTAACGGAAAATAACATCCATGAAAAAATCCCACAAACGGGAAATGTTGTTATTGGGAATGATGTTGAGATTGGTTCAAATTGTGCAATTGATCGCGCTACAATTGGTGTCACATCCATTGGAGATATGACAAAGATAGATAACCTTGTTCATATTGCCCACAATGTAAAAGTTGGAAAAGGGTGCTTGATAACGGCTGGATTTGCTGTAGCTGGCAGTACAGAGATTGGCGATTATTGTACGTTTGCTGGGCAAGTGGGTATTGCGCCGCATGTAAAAATTGGCTCCAATTCTGTTTTCGCAGCAAAATCTGGTGTAACAAAATCATTAGAAGGCGGGAAAGTTTATGCTGGTTTTCCAGCTCGAGAGATTAGAGAGCATAATAAAAAGGAAGCCCAATTACACGAAATTACTAGGATGAGTCTAAAACTTGACCAATTGTTGCAAGATAGGAAAAAGGGGTAAATTTCAGAATGGAAAGAAAACAAAGAACAATTAAAACAAGTCAATCCTGCCAAGGAATTGGACTTCATACCGGTGTTGATTCAAGTATTATATTTCATTCAGCACCAGAAAATTATGGTATCAGGTTTGTTCGGTCCGATATTTCACAGACTACGGAGGTAAGAGCAGATATTGACCACGTAGTGGACATCTCCCGGGGGACAACTATAGAAGAAAATGATGTTCGTATCCATACGGTAGAACATGCATTAGCTGCGGTGAGTGGTCTCCGAATCGATAATATACTCATTGAACTCACAGGCAAAGAACCGCCTGTGATGGATGGTAGTGCTAAAGATTTTGTGGAATGTTTGATGAAAGCCGGGATCAAAATTCAAGAACAAGAAAGAAAGGTTTTAGAAATTACACGAGCGGTCAACTATACAAATCCCTATCGTGACATTGATATTCACGTAATTCCCTCAGATAGATTCAGAATTACATTTATGGTAGAATATCCTCTTCCTGCACTAGGAACCCAGTATGAAGCAATCTATAATATGGAAGAAGATTTTGCCTTTGAAGTAGCACCTGCCCGTACATTTTGCTTTTTAAGTGAAGTCGAAATGTTGAAAGAACAGGGGCTTATTAAAGGAGGCGCTTTAGATAATGCGGTGGTAATCGTGGATAAGGAAATTGATACTTCAGAGATAGATAGATTAAGGGATTTATTTGGCATTGAGCATAACATTATCCAAGGTGCTAATGGTATATTGAATGGGAAAGTTCTTCGTTTTAAGAACGAGCCTGTTCGCCATAAAACTTTAGATTTGATTGGAGATCTTGCCTTGTTAGGTGTCCCCATTAAAGGTCATGTAACCGCAGCTCGTGCCGGTCATGCCAGCAATGTAGAATTTGTAAAAAAACTTAAAAAGAAATATGCCAAAGAATTGGCTGATTTATGGACAGAGAAAAAAAATGATTGATTTTTCACAAAAGACTATTTTTAAAATAAATGACATTATAAAAGTTCTTCCTCATCGTTATCCATTTATTTTGATTGATAAATTAGAAATGATAGATCCGGGGAAATCTTTAGTTGCTATTAAAAATGTGACTATAAATGAACCATATTTCCAAGGCCATTTTCCTAATCAACCGATAATGCCGGGAGTCCTTTCATTGGAAATCATGGCACAGGCCGGTGCATTTCTTATGTTGAGTCAGGTGGAAAATCCACTATCAAAAAATATGCTTTTTTCAACTATTGATAAGGCAAAGTTTAGAAAACCAATTATTCCGGGTGACCAACTCAAGATTTATATGGATCTTGTAAGAAAAAAACTCAGTATTTGTAAATTCCATGGCAAGTGTTTTGTGGATGATAAGCTTGTGGCCGAAGCCTTCCTTTCTGCAAATATCGTAGATCGCCCAGAGGCATAATATTTCCAATTCTATTCACCCAACGGCACTAATTGATCCGTCTGCCGAATTGGGTACCAATGTTTGTGTTGGACCTTTTTCCGTAATTCAAGCAAATGTTTTTCTTGGGGATAATACAACAATCGGAAATCATGTAACTGTTGGTGAAAATACATCCATTGGTAAAGACTGCAGGATTTTTCATTCTAGTTCCATTGGTGAAATTCCTCAAGATCTGAAATTTGGTGGTGAATTAACAAACACAATCATTGGCGAAAGAACAACTATACGCGAATTTGTTACAGTCAATCGTGGCACCAAAGCTCTGGGCGAAACAAAAATTGGTTCAGATTGCTTGCTCATGGCTTATGTACATGTAGCTCATGATTGTATTTTAGGTAACAATGTAATTATGGCAAACATGGCAACACTTGGGACATG
>Ga0209091_10000442_pt1 | contig 39940 bp, 56 predicted proteins | sample ArcticOcean_MG_C_6_FD_187438 | JGI IMG/M metagenome (GOLD analysis project Ga0209091, IMG submission 187438) | Marine microbial communities from western Arctic Ocean - ArcticOcean_MG_CB8_128 (SPAdes) (version 2) | ecosystem: Environmental > Aquatic > Marine > Oceanic | place: Arctic Ocean...
CAGAAGATAACTATAAAGTAATGAGAGCAGCAATTGAAAAAGCTGGTTCATTCTTAGAGTATAACAAAACTTACATGACTCCGAGTGAGTATAAGAAATGTGAAGTAAGATTTTCTGATTGGAGTAATCCTTTATAATATGAAAAAAGAAGAAAACGAAAACGAATTGGAATATGTTTCTATATTTCATTTCTACGAACAGCTAAATAAATAAACCTTAAATAATTAGATATGGCAGAATTGTACAAAGTAGTAAATGAAACAAATTACGTTGAGGACCACACAACACAACTTAACCATTCAGAGGCAGTTGAACTTATCGCTGAATTGGAAGAGTGTTTTCCAGATGAACAATATTCTATTCATCCTGATGAGTATGTAGAACCAAAAGAAACGAAGTTCTATAATAGTAACCAGGCAGATGGATGGGAAGATTTACATCATGGATATGATTATTAAAAATAAATAAAATATTAAACTTTAAAACTTAAAAATATGAATTGTACAATAAAAATAATGACTCAGTATCATGAAAACTATTCAGATACAAATACTCCTTATTGGAAACCAAAAGGTGGCCAAGAATTCCAAATCGTAATAGATTCGGATGTAGTAATGTATTCAAGTGATTTAACGAAACATCTTATGAAGATAGTATCATCTCAATCAGATGAGCATAATAAGTATTCTTATTTAGAACACAATGTTGAGTTTATCAAACCAGTAGTATTGGATAGTAAATCGTTGTTAAGTTTAATTCAAAACGAAGCAGCATGAGAATAGATTATAAAACACTAAAAAGTATAAAGAAGTGGTATGGTTCGGATGATTTCGAAATAGGAGCTGCTGGTGAAGTAAGAGATGGTAGAGATGATTATAAATTCGTTGAGCCAGAAATAACATTAAGATTCGGATATTGGCTTAGAGTTGATTTAGCCGAATTAATTGAATTAATTCCCTTCAGATTTGAAGTTATCGAAGAAGAAGTAGATGAATCTGAATTTGGACAACCACTTTACAATTATTTAATTAAATCCAAGTAAATTATGAAAAATAAAGAATTATTAGATACCCGAAGGGTTAAAGGATGGAACTTTCAATTAGTAGATGATACCTTTTATGAATGTAGGGGTGGAATGTTCTATGATGATGACCACGATGAAACTCCTGAACCATCTTTATGGTTTGCAGCAATGCAATTAGAAAACGATTTGTTAAGTGAAGGTTATTTAGCAGAAGCCAATCATTCAGAAAAAGGATGGGTTGAAGTAACAATTGAGGATAATAATAAAATATAGATATGAAAGATGAAAAAAGATATGTGGTATCAGTAGATATGTACGTTTATGGTACGGATGATTATATGGCTCGTAAAAACGCACATAATATAATTGATAAGATTGATAAAAATTATCCAAATACTAGACCATCTATTATGGAGTTAGGTGAACAACCATTCGCAACTATGAGTTATAGAAAATTAGAAGATACTTCAAAACCAATATCTAAAGTAAAAGAAAAACCATTACCATTTTAAAAAATAAGAAATAATTAGGATATTAAAAATATATTTCGTATATTAGTATTATGAATAAAACAGAATTAACAAAATTAGACGGAAAGTATTACGTAGGACACCTCATCGATATGGGTGGGGATGGTTATGTAGATGAAGAAACTGCAGAATTAATCCTATTAGAATATAATGCTGGAGTTACTGAATGATTATAGTAGAAACTAATAAAGAGAAAGAACAATTTCTTGAATATTGGAATAAGGAAGAATGTAAGATAATTCCAATTTGGGAAGATTTACAAAAGCACCCTATGAATAATAAGGTGTCTTTTCTTTATGTCCGATTTTTAAATTTAGATTTCATACTTCCATTTAATCATAATGATTGTGAGAAGTTAGAAATAGACTTATCAACCTCTAAACAAAAGAAATGGGTATGGGATAATAAGGGATTACTACAAGCAGATTTGAATATTCAAAATACACATGATATTCAAACCGATAGATACTTCATTACCAATGAATTATATCAATTACAAACGAAATTAGAACCTCTAACGAACTTTTACACCCGAATGGGGTTAGGTGATGACTTGGGTAAGACCATCCCTATAATGAAGTGGATAGATACTCTCAAGGGGGTTACTAATGAATTGAACCCTTCAAACGAGAAAAGTTGGGTAAATGATACCATGATTCCTATCCTCTCAGATATCGAGAGAAAGGGAGTACGTGTCGATAGGAAAAAATTTATTGATAGGTGGCCACACAACGAAAAACAACTTAGAGGTGATATTGTTTATACAGAGTACAATCCGTACACAATAACTTCAAGACCTTCCAATCGTCATGGGGGTATTAACTTTGGAGCTTTAAACAAATCCGATGGTTCAAGAGATGTATTCATTCCAAGAAAAGGAAAGATGTTTTTACAATTCGATTATGATGCGTATCACGTTAGGATTATTGGTAAGTTGATTAAATACAAATTACCCGATACTTCGGTTCACCAATGGTTAGCAGACCAATATGGTTGTGATTATGGGGAATCTAAAGGAAGAACGTTTAGAATCTTATATGGAGGAGTTACGGATGAGGATAGAAAAATACCGTTCTTCGATAAAGTAGATAAGTTCATTAACAAGATGCAAAAAGAAAGTATTCGTAATGGGTTCATCCAAACACCCAAAGGAAGAAAAATTCCTATTGGTTGGATTGAAAAGCCAAACGCTCAAAAGTTCTTTAATTATATTTTACAAGCAACTGAAACTGAATTTAATATTGAGGTAATGGAGAAGTTAAGAAAATTACAACTTCCTCTTCCTATATTATATTCGTATGATGCATTTTTATATGAATTCGATGAAACTGAAATAGAAACTATTAAATTAATTAAATCCGTTCTCGAAAGTTATGGATTTCCTGTCAAAGCAGAATGGGGTAATCATTATGGAGAAGTTTAAGATATGAAAATTTTAATTATTGCCACACAACGATCGGGATCTACGGTATTAACAAAGATATTAAGCTCCGTGTATGGTCTTGTACCTTTTTTTGAGCCATTCTTATCTAACTACATTGGAAACCCCTATAATTCATTACTTGAAAATCATATTATTAAAACGATGATATCGGAAATTAACATTGATACATTTAATACTGAAAAATACACCCACGTCTTATATCTTACAAGAAAAAACACATTAGAATCGTCTCAAAGTTATGATTATCAAATGGAGGTAAATAGGGGACAGACCCGATATTGGCACATCCCATATGTACTCCCATTATCTAATGAACCCACCAAATCATTTGAAAGATTTAATGAGGAATTTAATATTATCTCAAAACGGGGTGAAAATGTAATATATTATGAAGATTTATATTGTGGTGATAAAGAAAGAGTTTATAATGTTTTAGTTAAAAATAACCTTGGTGACAAATCTAAAGAAATATATGAGTTACTAACTAAAACAAAAAAATACCGAAGGGAAACCCGTACCTTAATATGATATATTGGTTGACCAACCCGCTCATGGTAAAACAATCTTAGCCAATATGTTAATGGATATACCTGAATTTTCTGAATACCTCAACCCCAAACATAAATTACGACAGTTGAAAAAAACTATAATATAAAATATTAATATTTATATATTAGTAACAAAAACAAACTATGAATTATATTAAAATTATTGCAATACTCCTTCTCTTGTCTGGATGTGGTGTTGATGAAATACAAGCACAAAAAGATCTAAGGTCAGAAGTTATAGTAGAAACATCAATTTACACCGTATCATATAATGAAATCTTACAACAACCAAATTGGTTAGAATATACATCAACGAATCGAGTTAAGAATGTAGATAGAGGAGGAATGGATTTTATAATGTATCCTGGAGTTGTAACATCTGATAAACATGATTATTATAAAAATATCTACGACAAAGGACATCTTGCACCAGCTGCAACATTCTCGGATAGTATGGATAACTTAGGAGAAACATTTTATTATTTAAATTGTGCTCTTCAGAACCAAGACTTGAATAGAGGGGAATGGAGATTATTAGAAGCTGAAGAAAGAAAATGGGATGATAGTGAAACCTTAACAGTTTCGGTTGATTTGATATTTACTGAAGGTTATATAGTATTGAAAACTGGAGCAGCAATTCCAACTGATATGGTAAAACATATTTACTTTAATGGTAGAGGTATTTGGAGATGTTTTGAGTTTGTAAACGAAAAACCAACAAAAGGTTGGGAAGATCATGAGGTAATTCATTCTCATTAATATTTATAGTATAGATGGATTATAAAGAAATTATAGACAGATTAATAAATGAACTTTCTTTTAGAGTTGGGATTCCTGATTTAAAAGATAAAGAACAACAGGCAATTATATCAGAAATTCTTTCCGAATGGGGTGAATTTGATGCAAAACAAAGAATCTTTGAATTTCTTACTGAAGCAGAACCTGAAAAATCTACTGAAGATGATAAATACACAAATACTGGTGGTAGTGGATATGTAAAAGCACAAGATTACAATAAATGGAAATCAGACCCTAAAGGTTATGAAGGACAGAAATTTACAAAAACACCAAGTGGTAAGTATATACCAAAAACCGATGATGGTGGAGATGGTGAAGATAAAGAAGAAAAAGAACTTGGTTCTGTAGTAAAAGCTGGTTCTGATTATGCAAAAGATCAAGCGGAATTGAAAAAAAGAGTTGCAGATAAGGAAGATGGTGGGGAAAGTGATAAGAATGATAATAAATCTAAACCTAAATTTCCAAAAAAGGTATTAAATAATAAGTGGGAAGGGAAAACTACTAAAGAAATCATAGATGGTGTTTCGACATCAAATGACCCTAAAGTTATTCCAACAAAAGGAAGTGATGATGTTTCTAAGAGAGCCATTGAATCACGACAAATTGCATTTGGTGGCAAGGCAGGAAAGGGTGGAGGTGATACTACGATACAAGAAGAAATGACTAATATTGGTAGAGAACTTCTATTCTCAAATCCAGATATTACACAAGAAGAATTAGCTAAAAAAATATCAGAAGAGGTAAAACAAAAATTTCCTGATAGCAACGTTGCTCAAAATGCTTCAAAATTAAAAAAACTATCTAATGCTTCTATAGCTGGATTTGGTTCTGCAAAAAAAATACAAAACAATCCCAAATTTAAATATAATAAAAATCAACCAACTGGATATCCAGTAAATACTACTGATGGTATTTTGGTTAGAGATACGTTATCAACTCAACTTGTGGAGGCTGAAAAATCAGGTAATCAAGAAGACATCGACCATGCTAAAAATGAATTATATGAATTTCAGAAAAATGCAGCTGATAAATCTATTACTGGTAAAGAAGGTGATGCGGATACGATAGTAATTTACAAAGATACTAATGGTAGGGATAGAGTATGTTATATTTCCAATAAACAATCTCTAAATGACCAACAATCAAGTGGAACTATTAATAGTTCTAAAAAGGCACTTACATTTGCATCTACCAGATTGGGATTAACTGATAATGAAAAAGAAGATGTTCTAACAATAGCTGAAGAACAATTTCAAAAGGCTAATCAATTTGATGAAACATTTGCAAAAGGTGTTAAAACTGCAGCTGAAACTCATAAGGAAAGATTATCAACACCACAAGCTCAAACATCAATGGCAAAAGCTGCACAGGCCTTGAGTGGTAGAAGTAAAATTGCTAAACCAAATGATAAACTAACACCCATTGAAAAGAAAAAGAAAGAAAGTTATATTACTGATTCCTTAAAGAAACCAGAAGTACAGGCAAAACTTTTAGGTTTAGATGGGCCACCAAATGATGATATTACTTCCAAAGAATATAAATCATGGAAGAAGGATACCACCGAGCAGTATAAGATTAATGGTGGAGAATATTCTAATGAACAAATAACTCATGCGGCAACAATGGTTACTGGTACGGGTGGTATTTCGAGAGGTAATCATTTAAGAACAAGTGAAAAAATAACTACTGTATCAAGAGATATATATAGAAAAATGAAAAAACTCATCGACGGTGGGATGAGTAAAGAAGAAGCTGTATCTAAACTAAAAAAGGATTTTGATAAACCTAATAAAAAAGGTGAAGTGATGTATGGTGGTGTGTTTGATGAAAGTGATTTAATTGAACTATATGATAATGATGGTTTAAGAGATATGGAAACTGCTGAAAGACAAAGGGGTGAAGATATCAGAGAAATGCAAACTGAAACAGTATCTAGATTAGTAGAAAAGGATAAAGAAGAAGGACACACTCCTCCACCAGTAAATGGTAAACGAACACAAGCTTATGTTGCTGGATTCTTTGATAGAGTACATATTACACAAAATGTAGGTGGTACTGCTGATGGTAGAAAACTAACTGAAATGGGAGAGTATTCAGTATCACCAAAAGATTACAGAAACGCATTAGCCATAACAACTGATTTTCCAACAGAACAAGAATGGTTAGAAAAAAATCCGAAGGGTGATTATAATACCGCATTGGAAACTCATTTAATAGGAAATGTTACAGTAGAAGGTGTTGAACAAGAACTACATTATGTATCTACTGATGGAAAGAAAAAACATATTGGTACAGATACTCATAGAACTGGTGGAAAGATATCAAAAGTAGCAGGTACATATGGTAAAGATTTCCAAGAAGAATTAGCTAGGCAATCTGAACAATCTTCCAATAAATAAAATCAACATACTAACTATAAACCCCTCCTACATAACTCAAATTGATGATTGTTAATATAACTAATCTTTAAAGGAAGTATTTCATATTTATATGAGAACAATTATAGGGGATATTTATGCAAACACAATTATTGTGTACTTTTACTAATAAAGAAGAGTTAAAAAACACGTTACAACAAATTCGTGAAACATATCATATAGTATATAACTATATTTACGTTTTACAGAATAAAAGCAACCTAGAAGAGTTATTTATTACTTATAATATAGATACTCAGTATAAACCAACGAGTCCTTTACAAAACACTATATTAGTTCATAGAAAGAAGCAATCCAATACTCTTTATACCATCAACGCTCTAAACGAATTGGTAAAAGAAGAAAACAACGGCGTGTTGGACAAGAAATTCACAATAGATTGGGAAAAATTCAAAAACTCAATTATCGTTACCAATGTAGAAGGAACAAAGAAAATTTCTACACGAATCTTCGAGGTAATCGAATTTAACAAAAAATAATTCACTTTTTATTAGGTTAGTTCATTTATTTTTCGTATATTTACATTGTAAATAGCTTAAAACTTAAAATAATGAAAAATGTAATATTTGATTTAGATGGTACTTTGGCTCTTATCGATGATAGGAGAGTAGTGAGTACAAAACCCGATGGTAAAATAAATTGGGATATATTCTTTGACCCAAAGAACATAGATTTGGATAAACCAAACCTTCCAGTCATTAAAATGGCACAACTTCTCAAACAACAAGGATTTAGAATTGTTATTCTTAGTGGTAGATTAAAAACTACTAAAGATGCAACTACACAATGGTTGAAAAAATTCGATGTACCTTTTGATGTAATAAAAATGAGACCTGATAGTAATGATTTCAAATTCATGCCAGATGATGACTTAAAACAAGGTTGGTTGGATAGTTTATTTCCTGACAATAGTATCTTCGCTGTATTTGATGATAGAAACAAAGTTGTTGATATGTGGAGAAGAAACGGATTAACTTGTTTTCAAGTAGCCGAAGGAAATTTCTAAAACTATAAAAATGAGTGTAGGTTATAATGATAAGAAAGATAGAGATTGGGGAAGGCATTTTCTGATTAAGACTAAAGGAAGAAAAACCGTATATAATGGAGTAAATACTTATGGTGATACTCGTGATATAAAAGATACCGAATCTACATATGGTGCAGATGTCGAACATGCACAACTGTATAATCCATTAACTAGAAATAGACCAATTTCAATACCATATAGAAAGTCAAAAGTTGGTAAATATTGGAACAATAAAGAAACTGATTATATCCAATATGTGGGTATGAATAACACCAAACTTATTTACATAAAAAGTAATGTTATTAACTCTTATAAAGATAACCCAATTCAAAGAGGAAATTTGCCTTGGAAAAGGGATTCCACTTGGAAAGGATATACAAAAGAAGAATGTCAGAAAATCTTCAATACCTATATAGAGATTCCTAAAGACAAAGTAGAGATTTGGAATAGAATAGGCAAAGGACCTGAATCAACATGGGAAAAAATAAATTAAAAAGAATTAGGATATATGAAAATCTTTTCGTATATTAGTATAAATAAATAAAGTTTAACCTTAAAAAACATTAAAAATAATGAAAGAAATGAAAACCCACAAAGATTTGGGTAGAAAAATAAGTGATTATGTAATTCCAACATACATCGAAGACCTTGAAAAAGAAGGAAGAATAAAAATCTTAGAAAGTAAGTTCATAGGTACAAATCTGTTTCATATAGACTTGACGAATAATATTGTAAGACGATTTATCGATGGCCATAAGAGTGAAGAAGTAAAGACTAGATTTCTAAATAGTTTTAATGATGTGGGTTGGAATCCACATAAAGGACCAATATGTGTTGTTATCAAGGAGTTGGTAGATAACGAGATAAAATACCGTCCATTGGGTTATACTCACAGAGCTGGTGCAACGGTTGATAGTAATATATCAGATATACCATCTTTAGTAATTTCAATCGTAAATGATGCAGACCCTATTACTAAAAAAGAGGCCATTGTGGATTTATACACATTAGAACAGAGTTACGAGAGAGCTATTCAGTATGATGAAACACAGGCCGATGTTTTCTTAACATTGAATCAATGGAAAGATATCTATGTACAGAGATATCCAAATTGGCAAACCCAATCGATTACTAAGATAGAAGACTACTTAGAGAATAAGATTGTAAAGATGTGGGGGAAATATGTAACTGAGGCGATGAAGAAAAGGATATCAACGTTGTTAGGAAATAAATCAACTTATAGTGTTACAGATTATTCTACTTCAGTAATAGCTACTAACTTCTTTACCCATAAATACAATGGTAATTTTGTATGGAATGGTATTGGTAAGATAACTAAGAATATTACATTCAATGTTAGAAATAGAGAAAAAACTCCAGCTATACAAATCGTTGAGAATGATAATACTTTGTATAAATCAATCTTTATATATGATAATGAATCTAATAGTGGTTGGGTTACTACATATAATATGTTAATTCAGTTATATGAAGATAACTCTGATTCAAAACTGATGGTATTTTTTGGTATCGGTGGTGGTAGTATCCCCACAAACAACACAGTAGATTCTCGTAGAAATACTTGGATATCACAATGGGATATGTGGGTAAAACATCTTCCATCTCATTTAAAGAGTTACCTTCATATCGGTGGTTGGTTAGCATCTGATACAGATTTAGACAAGAACTCAATTTTAGATTACAATGAAGTTAAAAGAAATAATTAATAACATACCCGATACGTTTTATAACAATCTATGTGGCCAGTTACATGATGGTGAGTTACATACATCAGAATCATTAAATTTATCATTAAGAGAAATTGATAAGACATTGGAAAAAAAATTAAATCTAAGATTTCCTTGTTCTAAAATGGTTAGAGAAAAGAGTGGTGAAGTATTTTTTGACTCATCTATTGTGAAACAAAAAACATATAGAGAACATATCATCGGTGTTTCTAAACGAATGATAGAATGTAGAAAAAGAATATTACTTCAAAATCAAAGTAAGTTGGAGATATATGAGTATTTACAGAATACACTATATTTGGTCTATAAAGATGACAGTGAAAAATTAGAAGAAATGCAATCAGAGGAGTATATTAGAGATTCTGAAAAAAGAAGTGATATTATTGAATATTTTAATAATAGTAAAATTTAAATTAAAAAAATTAGGATATATGAAAATCTTTTCGTATATTTGTATAAATAAATAAAGTTTAACCTAAATAAAAGTTACATGGAAGATAAAAAAGTACTTAGTACAAAATCAAAAAACCACAAATTTAATCCAATCGCAGTAAAACCTCAATATGATGAGGTTATTGCATATGATAATCCAGAAGTGGTTGAGGAAATGGAAAAACAATGGCCTGAAATGACAGCAGAATTCAAAAGAATAATGTTTACTCAATATGAATTGTTTTGTTTAAAACAATCTAACTATGGACCAGATAATATTTCTGTTGGTTCTAATTTAGAAACTGAACAAGAAAAGAAAGTTTCTTTGACCGGTTTGTGGTTTAGAATGAATGATAAAATCCAAAGGTTGAAACAATTGGTAGTATTAGGTAAACAAGATAACATCGGAGAATCGTGTGAAGATACGTTTCAAGACTTATCAGTATATGGTATAATTGCACAATTGGTATCAAGTGGTAAATGGGCAAAATAAACACGAAAGATAATGAAAAATTTAAGATTTTTTAATAGTACAGAATTACACATCCAAAAATCAGTTCAATCCTCATCAGTTCATGCAAACGGAAGTGCATTGGAACTAAGAGTGCAACGTTATTTAGAATCAATGGGAATTCCTCATATTAAGGGAAAATCCAATGGAATTGATTTTATTATCAATGGTTCTGTGTACTTAGAATGTAAAGCTCAAACCGTAAATGGTTCGATATGTGAAAAATTACCAACTTGTGCATTTAAATATATTGAAAAATATCATTTAAACGGTGGAGATATTTATTTCCTTCATCCATATTCTTCAATCAATATTGCAACAGCAGGACATTTTGAATTATTGGAAAACGTATTGAATACTAAAATCCACGTACTAGATTGGAAAGATTTTACATATTTAATGAATGGTGGTGTATTTAAAGAAAGAAAACCATATCGTATTGGAAAAGATGGTGGTGGAAATTATGCACCAACAAATTTCAAAATTAATGAATTCTTTAAATTTCAAAATAAATAAAATTAAATTAGGATATACCAATTAATTGTTGTATCTTTACATAATAAATGGGTGAGAGGTGTATCTCGAACTCATCAATAAATAGTTAACAACTTTAACAAAAAAAGTATAAGAAAATCGGTAAATCTTATACTTATATATACACCGAGTGTTACTAGTTTAGCACTCAAAACTTAAACTTAAACCAATTAATAATTAACAATTAAATTTAAACAAGATGGCATTAGACATTAACGCAATCAGAGGTAGACTGAACAAACTACAAAACACTCAAAGGAAATCTGACAATCTATGGAAACCAACACCTGGTAAACATACTGTTAGAATCGCTCCTTACCAATTCGACAAGGATAATCCTTTCATCGAATTGTATTTTCACTATAATATTAATAACAAAACTTATTTATCACCACAATCGTATGGTAGACCAGACCCTATTGTAGAGTTTGCGGATAAACTAAAACGAATGGGAGATAAGGAAGATTGGAAAGCAGCTAAGGCTATGGAGCCGAAGTTGAGAACTTTCGTACCTGTTATCGTTAGAGGTGAAGAAGGTGAAGGAATCCGTTTTTGGGGATTCGGTAAAACAGTATATCAAGAAATTCTTGGTTACATTGCTGACCCAGATTATGGTGATATCACTGATCCAACAAGTGGTAGAGATTTAACAATTGAATATAAATCAGCTGAAGAAGCTGGCACGAGTTATCCAACTACTACCATTCGAGTTAAACCAAGTACATCTCCAATTACGGCAGATGAATCAAAGGTTGAAGGATTATTAAATAATCAAACTGAAATTACTGACTTATATTCAGAGTTATCTTACGATGAATTGAAATCAGTACTAGAAGGATGGTTAAATCCAAGTGGAGAGGGTGAAACATCAGTAGCACAACAAACATTGACTACTAAACCAACTCAATCTACACAATCAACCCAACCTAAAGTAGAAATTAACGATCCTCAGAAAACTGATGATGTTGCCTCTGCTTTTGATGACTTATTTAACAAATAAAAACCAACTTAATGGCGAAAAAGAAAAAAGAATTGGATCTTGCAGATATCCTTGCGGATGAACTGAACAAACAATCCAAAGACCAAAAAGTAGCATTTTTCCTTAATGAAGATGAAGCTCCTACAAATGTAGATGGGTGGATATCCACAGGATGTGCTATGTTAGATGTTGCAATTTCTAATCGTCCTTATGGTGGATTACCAGTTGGTAGAATAACTGAAATTACAGGATTAGAACAATCAGGAAAATCATTAGTATCGGCCCACCTCCTTGCGGAAACACAAAAGCAAGGTGGTGTTGCTGTTCTTATTGATACAGAAACCGCAGTAAGTAGAGATTTTTTAGAAGCAATCGGTGTAGACGTTTCTAAATTACTTTATGTATCAGCAGATTCGGTTGAACAAATCTTTGATTTCACAGAAACTATCATTGAAAAGGTAAGAGAAACATCAAAGGATAAATTAGTTACTATCGTAGTAGATTCCGTAGCAGCAGCCTCCACAACGAATGAGTTGGCTTCTGATTATAAGAAAGATGGATATGCTACCGATAAGGCTATTATTATCTCAAAAGCAATGAGAAAGATTACCAATATGATTGGTAGACAGAAAATCTCATTGGTGTTCACTAACCAACTTAGACAAAAGATGAACGCTATGTTCGGAGATCCTTGGACTACAAGTGGTGGTAAAGCTCTTGCTTTTCACTCTTCTGTAAGATTAAGGTTAAAGAATATGGGGCAAATCAAAATGAAGGTAAACGCCAAAGATAAGGTGGTAGGAATGAAAGTTCGTTGTCAAGTAGTAAAAAACAGAATGGGCCCACCACTAAGGGCGGCTGATTTTGAAATTTATTTTGACAGAGGAATAGATAACTACGGTTCGTGGTTAGGAGTAATGAAAGAAAATAATATGTTGAAACAAGCGGGTGCTTGGTATACATACGTTGATACCGAAACAGGTGAAGAAATCAAATTTCAATCCAAAGATTTCATTGTAATGATGGGAGAAAAGGAAGAATTGAGAGAACAAATTTATAAAAAGATATGTGAAGAAACAATCTTACAGTATAAAGGTGATACTCTTGATATCGAGAATATGGAAGTAGATACACATGGTGCCGGTGTTGGCGATTAAAACAAAAATCAATATGAGTAAATTAGTTACAATGTTGAGATTAAGTGCCGAGGCCGATAAAGCCAAAGCACTTTTATCTCTTGACTTATTAGATAATAGGGGAGTTGGTATTGGTGACCATTCTACGGAAGATTTCTACAAAAATGCAGAGGAAGCTCTGATTATGTTAGTAGATGCAGATGATAGAATAGCTACACTAGAAAAATACTTTCCACCAACTAAACAAGTTATATAAATGAAAGAACTATACAAAAACATTTTAGATTCGGTTGAAACTGATAGAACCCAAAATGTCAATAGACACAAGAATTCTCGTGTATTAATTATTGACGGGTTAAACACATTCATCAGATGTTGGTCATCAATACCAACTATGAATGAAGATGGAGACCACGTAGGTGGTGCGACAGGTGTATTAAAATCAATAGGTTACGCAATCAGACAAACTCAACCGACTCGTGTTGTTGTAGTGTTCGATGGTAAGGGTGGTTCAACATCACGTAAGAAAAAGTTTAGTGGGTACAAAGCTCAAAGAGATTCTAACAAACTTAGAGTAAATCGTGCTTATAAAGGCATGATGAACGATGAGGATGAAAGAGAATCTATGAAAAGACAATACGTTTGGTTAAACGAAATGTTGGATGGACTACCTTTAACAACTATGATTTACGATGGAGTTGAAGCAGATGATATAATGGCTTATATCTCTACCACACTTCTCAAGGAAGATGAACAAGCGGTAATTATGTCAACAGATAAGGATTTCCTTCAACTGATTGATGATACAACTATCGTTTGGTCACCTACCAAAAAGAAAATGTATAATACAAAGATGGTAAAAGAAGAATTTGGTATTGAATCAAAGAACCTTTTATTATATAGAGTATTAGATGGAGATAAATCAGATAATATCCCTGGAGTATATGGATGTGGAATCAAAACAGTAGTTAAGAGATTTCCAGAAATTACTCAAGAAGAAAAATTATCAGTAGATGATTTATTAAAACTTTGTGAAACTAAGCTTGATGAGACAAAGGGTAAGATAAAGATATATAAAGATATTCTTGGTTCTAAAAACCAAATTTTATTAAATAGAGAACTAATGCAACTCGATGATGTTGATATTAGTGGTACTATAAAAATGAATACTTTAGATAGATTTAATGAACCTGTTCCCGCTCTAAACAAATTGGATTTTATGAAAATCCTTCTTAAATACAAAGTTATAGGAAACTTCGGTGATATCAATGATTGGTTAAAAATCACATTCGGTAACATCATTACAGATTAATTTATTGGGTGATTGAAGATTGAGATAAAACCGCTCATTCGAGGCTACCGGACATCACCCATAAATTATTTAAAAAACATTAGGTTATTACAAATATATTTCGTATATTTGTATTCACAATTACTAAAACACTTAAATGCAAGAAAACGATACTTTATCAAAATACGGACAATCCTTTCAATCAAAGGTTATTTCCGCTCTTCTTGTTGATGGTAAGTTCTTAGATACTATTTCTGAAATAACCACTGCTAAATTCTTTGAGAATGATGCAAATAAGTGGATTATAGCGGAAATACTTGAATACCATTCAGGTTACAGACAACCCCCAACATTAGATGTATTTAAATCACAATTATCCAAAGTAGATAATCCAATTTTAAAGAAAACAGTTATAGACCAACTACGACACGTTTTCACACAAGTTGGTAATGTTGATTTAGAATACATTAAGAATGAATTTACAGATTTCTGTAAAAACCAAAACTTAAAAGGAGTAATACTCCAATCAGTTGATTTACTTCAGGCAGGTCAATATGATAAAATAAAAACTTTAGTAGACAACGCAATGAAAGTTGGTACTGAAACTAATTTAGGACATGATTATAAGATAGATTTCGATGAAAGAGCAAATGAACTAAAACGTTCTACTGTTCCAACCAATTGGAAACCAATCAATGATTTAATGGATGGAGGATTAGGACCAGGTGAACTTGGAGTAGTAGTTGCACCTTCTGGTGTAGGTAAAACTTGGATATTAACCGCAATTGGTGCAGATGCAGTTAAAAGAGGATTAAGTGTGGTACATTATAGTATGGAATTATCAGAACACTATGTAGGTGCTAGATATGATACTGTATTTACTCAAATTCCATCAAATAAGTTAAAAGAAAGTAGAGAAGATGTTAAACATAAAATTAATGGTTTACCTGGTAGATTGTTAATTAAGTATTTTCCACCAAAAGGAGTTTCTGTTAAGAAATTAAACCAACATATTGAGAAAATGATAATCTCAGATAACAGACCAGATTTAGTCATTGTAGATTATGCTGATTTACTATTATCGGATTCAAATAAACATGATTCAACTTATGCTGAACAAGGTGGTGTTTACATTGACCTTCGTGGTATGAGTGGAGAGTTAGAAATTCCAATATGGACAGCATCACAAACCAATCGTTCAGCAATTGATTCGGAAGTTATTGAAGCAGATAAGATTGCAGATTCTTATGCTAAAGTAATGAACGCTGATTTTATTATGAGTTGGAGTAGAAAAGCAAAAGATAAATTGAATGATACTGCTCGTGCACATATTATGAAAAACAGATTTGGACCAGATGGTATAACGTTCCCATGTAAGATGAACACAAATACAGGATACATTGAAGTATACGATGGTAATTCACCAGATGGAGTAATTGCACAGAAAGAAGCGGCAAGTGGACAATTGGAAACTAAGAAACTTCTACATAAAAAATATGTGGAAAATATGGGCTAATGATAAATTACGAATCATACGGAAAGTTCATTGAACATAATGAGTTAGATTTAGAATACCATAGGGTAACCAGAGATGTGTTTGAAATAGAAGATGTAGATTCTGCATTAGAAATTATTTTTCAATACCATCGTAAAAACGGATTTCCTCATTATGATATTCCTACTCATGGGAGATTACAACAATTTAAATCTTTAAAACGATTTGATGAACAAACTTTATTTAAGGATGGTAAAATAGACCAAACAATGCATGGATTATCTCTTGCATGGACTTATTTTCCTCATTGGGTAGATGTGATTTGTGGTTCGAGTAAATTATCACCAATTGAATATTGGAATAATGATGATAAGTTAAAAGAAATTATTAGAAAAACTTGGAATTGGCAAATCAAGCATGGTAATGGTTCTTTTACTTTAAATCGATTAAGACAGAATTTAAAAATATATGGTGGTAATCAATCTGTAAGTAATTTTAGACCATCAGCAGCAAAATACATCTATAACACCTATGGTAATCAAGGAGTTGTATGGGATATGAGTTGTGGGTGGGGTGGAAGGTTGATAGGATTCCTCACAAGTGATTGTAAACGATACATTGGTACTGAGCCCTCAACTAAAACATTCAATGGATTAGAGAGGTTAAATGAAGATATAAATTCTATTAGTAAACAAGTGGAATTTCATCAATTGGGTTCAGAGGTATTTAGACCAGAAAAGGAAACCGTTGATTTATGTTTTACATCACCTCCTTATTTTGATACTGAGAAGTATTCGGATGAAGAAACTCAATCTTATATAAAATATCCTTCTGAGGCAACTTGGATAGATGGTTTTCTAAAAGATACAATTTCAAACTGTTATTATGGATTGAAACATGGTGGCAAAATGATGTTAAACATTACAAATACCAAAAAATATAAAACAATAGAAAATGAAACTATACGTATTTCTTCCGAATTAGGATTCAAACACATCGATACCATATACTTGATTTTATCATCGGTATCTGGAAATGGGGAAAAGTTAGAACCCATCTTTGTATTTGAAAAATAGAGGAAAGAATATCAAAAAAATTATCACACAGTTAATAAAAAAAAATAAACTATGTGAAAATAACATATTATCGGAAATCCATTCTGTTTTTAGAAATGGATGATAATTATAAACACCCCCTTAATAAAGAGGTGGGTAATTAACAAATTAACAATTAATAAATTTTATGGCAAATTCAAACGAAATTTTCGAAAACATTAAAGAGTTATATACTCAATTCGAATCAGAACACAACGGAAGTTCAAAAGCATCGGCATCAAGAGCAAGAAAAGCAATTGGTGAAATCAAAAAACTTGTAACAGATTATAGAAAGGTATCAGTAGAGGAAAACAAGTAATACGATAAACCATGAGTAAACTTTTCCAAGAAAGAATTCCTTTCAAACCATTTGAATATCCAATTTATTACACCGAGGGTTGGTTGAAACAGGCACAAGCTTTTTGGCTTCATACTGAAATACCAATGCAAGGAGATGTAAAAGACTGGAACGAAGTACTAACTGAGTCTGAAAAGAATTTGGTAGGAAATATCCTGTTGGGATTTACTCAAACAGAATGTGCAGTATCTGATTATTGGACTAATATGGTTACCGATTGGTTTCCTAAACACGAAATAAAACAGATGGCAATGATGTTTGGTTCACAAGAAACAATTCATGCTACTGCATATTCTTATCTAAATGAAACATTGGGGTTGGAGAACTTCTCAGCGTTTTTGCACGAACCTGCAACTGCTGAGAAGTTTGAATTCCTAACATCAACTACTACTCGATGGAAACATACTGATTTGGCAACAAATCCTATTGCAAGAAAAGAAGTAGGACGTTCATTAGCAATATTCTCGGCATTCGCTGAAGGAGTATCGTTGTATTCATCATTTGCCGTATTGTACTCATTCCAAATGAGAAATATGTTGAAAGGTGTTGGTCAACAAATGAAATGGAGTGTACGTGATGAATCACTACATTCTAAAATGGGTTGTCAACTATTCAGACATATGTGTCAAGATTTCCCAGGAACATTAGAAGATTCCAAAAAAGGTATCTATGAAGCTGCAAAACTTATTATTGATTTAGAACATACGTTCATTGATAAAATGTTTGAACAGGGTGATTTAGAAAACCTTAAAAAGAAAGATTTAAAAAACTTTATCGTAAAAAGAGTAAATGAGAAACTTCTTGAACTTGGATACAAGGCAGAAGAGGGTACTGATAATTGCTTTGAGTATGATAAAAAATCAGCATCCGAATTAGATTGGTTCTACCATTTGACTGGTGGATTAACTCATACTGATTTCTTTGCAGTTAGACCTACTGATTATAGTAAGGCAAACGAAGGAGAGGATTGGGGAGATTTATTTTAAATGAATTAAAAAATCAAGAAGTTACAATAAATTGAAAAATCAAGAAGTTACAATAACAAGTAAAAGAATACAACTTAAGAATACCGAAGGTATGCTTAATAATGGTATTGTTATGGATGTAGTTGCTAAACCAATTACACGAGAATTCTGTAACATTGTAGGAAGTAGTAGAGGAGATATATTAGATATTGGATTTGGATTAGGATATTCGGCTAATAGTTTTTACTCAATTGGTGTTAAAAGTTATACCTGTATTGAAATCAATAAACAAATCTACAAAACTGCGTGTAATTGGGCAAAAGATAAAGATAATGTAACAATTATTTTGGGAGATTGGATAGATATTATACCCACTTTAGATAAAAAATTTGATGGTATTTTTATGGATACCTATGAAGATGAAAATTACTCAAAGTTTGAAGAATATGCAAAATTAGTATCTAAGGAAAATTGTTGTTTATCTATTTGGGAATATCCAGGACATAAAAATCCGGAATTTTTGAATTTAAAAAAAATATTTTTTAATCCTGGTCCATATGAACTAAGAGTCAAACCATTTCACGAAATGGGTTGGAGTTATTTTGTGGCAGGTGAATTTAGAAAAGATAAATGGTTTGATTCTAAAAATGTTTTATCAAAAGAATTATGTGATGAAATAATTAAAGAAAACAAAGATTTCGTTACAAAAGAAAACGCAGAAAGAGTGATAGATGGAATTTCACACAAACGAAATTGGAATAAGGTTGACCTTAAATACAATAGTGAGTTTGAAGAAATTTTAAATAAAACAATTTTTTCAAGTTTTAAAAATATTGATATAAACAACATACGATGTTGGTTTGTATCTTATGATAAGGGACAATTATATGATAGACATGTTGAAACAATTAAGGGATTGCCTTTAAATGATAAAGAACAATATGTTACAACATATGATTTTAACTTAAATGATGGTTATGATGGTGGAGATATAGAGATATATGATATATGGCTTAAAAATGATAGAGAAACTTATTCATTAGTAAGACCTAAAGTTGGAGAGTGTTTAATATATAAACCATATCAACATATAACTCAGAAAGAAATTACAAAAAATACAAAATACCAAATATTGGTAATGGTTAAAAATAAAGAATTAAAAAAAAATCTAATATAAAATGGCTAAAAATTACGGTGAAGAATTGGATTGGGAACTTGATGTAGATTTTCCATCATGGGCAAATACAGAGATATATGTTAAAACTATATCTAAAGGATATTTACTTTCTGGTGAAAAACCCAAAGATGCATATTGGAGAGTTGCAACAAAAGTAGCACAAAGATTGGGTAAACCACAATTGGCAACTAAATTCTTTGATTACATTTGGAAAGGTTGGTTAAACCTTGCAACACCTGTTCTTTCAAATACAGGTACTGATAGAGGATTACCTATATCATGTTTTGGTATAGATGTAGCTGATTCAATCTTTGATATTGGTTCTAAAAATTTAGAATTAATGTTACTCGCTAAACATGGTGGTGGAGTTGGTGTAGGTATTAATCAAATTAGACCTGCAGGTTCTCCTATCACAGGCAATGGAACATCGGATGGTGTAATACCATTCGCTAAGATATACGATTCTACGATACTCGCAACCAATCAAGGTTCGGTACGAAGAGGAGCGGCATCGGTAAACTTAAACATAGAACACAAAGATTTCGAAGATTGGTTAGAAATCAGAGAACCAAAAGGAGATGTAAATAGACAATCATTAAATCTACACCAATGTGCAGTTGTAGGTGATAAGTTTATGAGAAAACTACAAGATGGTAATGAAGCTGCTCGTAGAAAATGGGGAAAATTACTTCAGAAACGAAAAGCAACAGGAGAACCATATATTATGTATAAGGGGAATGTTAACAAACAGAACCCAGATGCATACAAGAAAAACGGATTAAAAGTACATATGACTAATATATGTTCTGAGATTACATTACATACTGATGAGAATCATTCATTTGTGTGTTGTTTATCTTCATTAAACTTATCTAAATACGATGAGTGGAAAGATACTGATTTAGTATATACTGCAACTTGGTTCTTAGATGGAGTACTTTCAGAGTTTATCCAAAAAGCCAAGAATATGAAAGGATTTGAACATTCTGTTGCATCTGCTGAAAAAGGTAGAGCATTAGGCCTGGGTGTATTGGGATGGCACACTTATTTACAACAAAGAGGTATTCCATTTGAAGGAATGGAGGCACAATTCGAAACTCGTAAGATTTTCTCTCAACTAAAAATTGAATCAGAAAGAGCATCAAGAGATTTAGCTGAAGAATATGGTGAACCACTATGGTGTAGAGAATCTGGAATGAGAAATACTCACTTAAGAGCAATTGCACCAACAGTATCTAACTCAAAATTAAGTGGTAATGTTTCTCCTGGTATTGAACCATGGGCGGCAAACGTATTCACCGAACAAACATCAAAAGGTACTTTCATTAGAAGAAATAACGAATTAGAAAAGGTATTAAGAAAAGCAGGTATCAATAATAAAGATACATGGGATAAAATACTAAATGATTTGGGTTCAATACAAGATTTACCAGAATTAGATGATTGGTGTTACTTAAATGGAAAAATGATACTCCAATCAGATATAACAAATGGAGATAAAGAAAAAATATATCCAGTTAAAGATGTATTCAGAACATTTAAAGAAATCAACCAAATGGATTTGGTTAAACAAGCAGGTGTACGACAACAATATATTGACCAAGGAGTTTCATTAAACTTGGCATTTCCTTCGGTGGTTGAACCAAAGTGGATTAACCAAGTAACGATGGAGGCTTGGAAACAGGGTATTAAAACACTATACTATATGAGAACAGAATCAGTTCTTAGAGGAGATATAGCACAAAGAGCAACTGATCCCGATTGTGTTGCCTGTGACGGTTAATCTAAAGTGAGTGTGATGGATAATAATAAAAACAGAATAATTAATTTAAAGGAAACAATAATATGATACAGGTAAAGAAATTTTATGCAGACTGGTGCGGACCTTGTAAGGTACTAACCCCCTTAATGGAAAATGTAAAATCAAAGTTTAATAATGTAAATTTTGAGGATATAGATATCGAAGTTCAATACGAGATAGCTCAGAAATATTATGTACGTTCTGTTCCAACTGTTATTATTGAAAAAGATGGTGAAGAAGTACAAAGATTCACAGGAGTACAATCCGAAATGGCGTATATAAACGCTTTAAATGAAAACTTATAGTAAATCATTAGGATATATGAAAATAATTTCGTATATTTGTAACAAATAAATAATATGGCAAGTATTAAAGTATTTATGAAGGATGAGGAAAAAGATAAACCAGTCGTTGGTATCCCCAGAGTTCCTAAAAAATTAAGTAAACAACTATCTAATCAATCAGGCACAGAAACGGTATATTTTGTTGATAAAAACTTTGGATTATCTAATGGATTAAAATCAGCAATGAATTTTTCTATTTTACATCCAATTGCACCAAATATGTGTGAAATTAATTGTGAGATTGAAAGAATAGATTAAAATTTATCCTAATTAATTAGGATATGTGAAATAAATTTCGTATATTTACATAGTAAATCATAAAATAGAAAGATATGGCACAAATTAAATTCATACACAGAGATGAACCAGTAGTAAAACTCAAAGCAACACCACATATTGCATTTGATAAGAGTAAAAAGTTAAGTAGTTTAGAAGGTGGTGAACCTTTATATTATATACAAGTTGCAGAAGCATTTAGATTAAAACTTAATTCATTCTGTGATTTTAATCAAAAACATCCAATATATCCTGATTATGGTTTAATAAACATACCGATAATAAGAGATGAACGTTCAAAAGTATTTTAAAACATAAAATAGGTTACATGAAACAATATACAAACAAACAACTCGAAGAGAATTACAATAAATTCATTGCAGCAGTAAAGAGTTTATTTACAGGCGAGAGATTAGAAAAGTTACTACATATGTACAGTATGGAAGAACTTGGACCAAATCTAATGCTACAACCTGCAAGTGGTAACATAGGTTATCATAACGCATATGATGGGGGATACATTGACCACATTATGAATGTAGTTAATAACTCAATCAGAATGATGAAGTTATATGAAGATGTGGGGGGAACTCTTAATTTCACACGTGATGAATTGTTATTTGCAGCATTCCATCATGATTTAGGAAAACTTGGAAAAAAGGGAGTACTTAATTACTTACCAAATCCTTCTGAATGGCACGTTAAAAACCAAGGAAAGATTTACACAAACAATCCAGAGTTACCATTCATGGATTTAACGGATAGAACATTTCTAACGTTAAGTGATTATGGACTGGAACATACAAGTAACGAATGGTTTGGAATCAGACTAACCGATGGTATGTATGATGATGCAAATATCAAATATCTGAAAACTTATAATCCAGGCAATACACTACGTTCGAACATACAATATATACTACATTGGGCAGACCATATGAGTACTTGTATGGAAAGAGATATTCAAAACAAATAATGAGATTAAGAGGTGAATCACATCCACGTTCAAAACTTACTAATGAGCAAGTTTTGGAAATACGAAAACTTTTTAAACAAGGATTTTCAACAAATGTGATTGCTCGTAACTTTAAAGTTAGTAAATGGAATATTGATGAAATCGTTAATAATCGAACCTGGACACATATATGAAATTAACTAAAATAGAAGATTATTTTAAAGGATGGGTTGTAGGAAACTTTAACCCATCTTTATTTAAAACAAATGATTTCGAAGTAGCAGTAAAGTACTACAAGAAAGATGACTACGAACCAGAACATTATCATAAAGTTGCAACTGAAATAACAATTATCACAAAAGGTAATGTGGTTATGAATGGAGTATCATATACAGAAGGTGATGTTATAACAATAGAACCTGGTGAATCAACTGATTTTAAGGTAAAGGATGATGTAACAACCACCGTAATTAAATTTCCTTTTGTTAAGGATGATAAATATATAGTATAAACATGAACACAGGAGAAGATATATTTGAGAAATATAAAAAAGCTAATTCTACTTTAGATTATCTACATATTCCTCCAAATGAGTGGGAAGAGATAAAGGAAATGTATCCAAAGGATGAGGTCAAGGCAAAATTAGCTGAGGTAGCAATGACATGGCCACCACCATTCGTAAATATTACAGAAAAGGATGCAATCAACGAATACCGAAGATTAAAAACAGTTCGTTATAATGAAATGATTAAAACTGATGAGGAATGGTTTCCACGAAAGGCAGAAGCACCAAAATATTCATTAGAGTATGATAGAACTCCTGTTTTAATCAAAAGATACAATGGTGGAAACAAAGCATCAGATTTCTTTCATCAACGTAATAGATGGGAAGTTAGTGGTTCACAGGGACCTGGTCCACTTAGAACATGGAGAAGTATTAAGTTCATGACTTCTTTAATGGGGGCACTGTATTCTCTTAAAATGGAGGATGTATCAGCAAAAACATTAAGAACGTGTTTATCACTAAGAAAATATACAGCATCTCAATTCAAGCCTGCAGTTGCTAAAACTATATACGATTATTTCAAAGCAGAAATCATTATTGATTTCTCTATGGGATGGGGTGATCGATTATGTGGTTTTTATGCATCCGATTACGGTAAGAAGTATATTGGTTTAGACCCAAAGGCCGATAATCATCCTATATACGAAAAACAGGCAGAATTCTATAAAAAACATAATGGTTTCTTTGAACACGAACGAGAACACGTATTTCATATAGAAGCAGCCGAAGATTTTGATTTCACTTCTTATAAAGACCAAGTAGATTTAATATTTACATCACCACCATATTTCAATATAGAAAAATACTCTGAAGAAGAAACACAATCTTGGATGAGATATAAAACAATTGATGTATGGAATGAACATTTCTTACATAAGGCACTTGGTAATATGATACAGACCTTAAAAAGTGGTGGAACTATGTTAATCAATATTTCAGATGTATTCTCAACGAGTGGTAAAGAAAGAACTTATCTTTCTATTGTAAACCCAATGTGTGAGTATTTAGAATCTCAAGGATTGATTTACAAAGGATGTATTGGAATGGCAATGGCAAAAAGACCTAATAGTGGAGGAGCAGGAACTGCAAGAGAAACTGAAGTCAATAATTGGAGTGAGGAATCACTTGAATCTGCAGAAGAAACAAGAGACATAAAATTTGGTGAACCTTGTTGGGTATTTTCTAAACAATAAAATAAAACATTATGGCAAAAACATATATAGAATTAGAAGAAGTAAAGGAATTATGTATTAAGGCATTTAATGATGCACGAGAATTTCACTCAATAGATGGTATGGTTGATATCAATCAGATATCCGATTTACCTAAAGATTTAATACCAAATGTATTCGATAGTCATTCTTGGATTAATAATAATATAACAAACCAAACATGAAAACAGTAATAAAGGAATACAAAGAAGCCCACAAAAAGGAAGTTTGGTTAGATGGTGTATTATATAACTTCATCTATGGATTTCTTGGAGCAGTAGTGATTGTAGCATTAACTCTTAAAATAGATATTGCTGTATTATTAGCATACCTCGTATATTACTTCTTTTTGGGTAAGGTGGTTAACCGACCTAAATATGTTACCTCTTTAGGCAAGTTCATTATATTCCCAATCCCAACGGCAATAGGGGCTTTTATAGGTTACAAAGTAACTCCAATGTTAATTGCCTTGTTATAGAAAATAAACACGAAAAGACTTGTATATTCCAATAATAAGTCGTATATTACATATGTAATAGAGAGAGATATTACACTAAACCTTAAAAACATTAAAGATGAAAAGTAAATTTGAAATTTGGATTGAGAAAGTTAATAGTGAAAGAAAAGTATATTGGGATAATAATTTCTCATATAAAGAATATGAAGAGTTGGTAGTTACTAAAGGTAATAAGTACATGAAAGTTATGGATGGCTCATCTGTTTGGGGATTCATCTCTATGGTAGATGGTTTATTAAAAAACTCACCAATTAAAAAAGGAGATTTATTAAAACCAGCTGGTTGGAGAACACCGGCAAAACATAGTAGAGGTAACATCTTCGATGGAACTGATACGTGGACTTACCATGGACCAAGTTATTTGAAATAATTTGAAAATAAACACGAAATAGCTTGTGTAATTCAATAAAAAGTCGTATATTACTTATGTAATAAGAAATGATAATTAAACCCTTAAAACCAATTAAAATGAATAAATTAGAAATGTTTCAAGAATCAATCGAAGGAGTTAAGTTTACTAAACCACAAAAAGGAATAGTTAGTTTACTTCTTAAAGGATGGACAATAAAAACTGTAAATAAACACCACATGAGTGGTGGACAAATGATGTGGAAATCACCACATTCAGATTACTTAGAACACGCTGGTAAAGTTTACAAAGCATTTTTCAATGTTTTCTATCAAATCAAAAAACAAAAAGGAATTGAAGTTCCTTATAACTTATTTTTAAAATAATCAATAAACCTTAAAACCTTAAATTATGTTAAAATCACTTAAATCAAGATTACTTACCTATCTTTTCACAGACTGGGTAAAATCAGAAACGGATATTGAAACATTACAAATATCTGCTAAATTCATAAAACAAAGAGAAATAGAAATCTCAGGAATCAAACCAGTAATGGGATTCCGTTCTTACTCAGAGGATAACCAAATTAATGGGTAAGTATAAGTTTAAAAATAGAAAATTTCCAAAGGAATTTCAATCCGTATGTGATTATATAAAAAGTACCAAAGGAGTTGTTGTCAAATTAGGACATATAACATCTTTTATGGGACACTTTAATCGCACTATATACATTCATCACAACTATGATTTAACAAATAATGGATTATATGCCTTACTTCATGAAGTAGGACATTCATTACAACCACCTACTTCAGTTGGTTCAAACTCATATAAGAATATCGATGATGATTTAAACAAACGAGAGTTTGAAATGGGTAGGTTTGTAAATGAATTAGATGCATGGAAAATAGGATTAAATGTTGCCAAAGAATTAAATCTTAAAATAAATAACGATGAATGGAATAATCAAAAAAATGAGGCTCTTCTTACTTACTGGCCTAATAACTCTAAGTAGTTGTGAAAAAGATGAATTTGATGGAATAGATATCCCACCCCCTATATCTCAGACAATTTACAAAGAATCCTATTTAAATCAAAGAAGTGGAACATACTTCATTTGGGGAAATGGATCTGAAAGTTATAGTTTGAATATCGGAAAAAATGAAACCGGTGGCACGTTGGAATTCTCACAAGGGGCATCATACTATGATGTAAACAATGATGGATTTCAAGATATTTTAGCATGTCCATACTATGATGATGGTACAATACGAAGAGCATCTGCTCATTGGTTTATTAATGAAGGAGATGATAAAACTTACATAAAAGATTCTTCTTTTATAAATGTTAATACGGATGGATTTACGGGACATAAGATATTAAAAACCGATGTAAATAATGACAATCTAGCTGATTTCATTTTATTGGGAGTTGATGAAAGTCAACCAGGAAACTATGGAGGAAACTTTACGGTATTAATTCAACAACCAGATTCTACATTTAATGTTAATGAAATTGATAATGGATTTGGTCTATGGTATCATAACGGAGCTGCTGGAGATATTAACGGTGATGGGAATGTTGATGTGATAACTGCTCAATATATTTGGTATGGTGATGGTATTGGTAATTTTACAAATTCTAATTTTGATTTACATCAATATACCAATCCTATTTTAACGTATGAAATTATTGATATAAATAAAGATGGATTTAACGATATGGTATTGGGCACACATGAGATTTATGGATATACTACATCAATTGTGCTTGGTAAATCAGATGGATTTGATACTTCAAATATAGTAATCCCACTCCCAAACACTAACACAGAATATACCATGGATATTGAATTCATGGATATCGATAACGATGGTGATTTGGATATAATTGAAGGAAGATATGATGGTAGTAGCTCTGAACTTGTGTTATATATAAATAATAATTTAAATTTCACATTAGACACAACAATACTTTCAGAATCACCAGATGGCGGTGGTATAAATGGAAGTAGTGATAACTATGGATGGACTCAATTCAAAATAGATGACATTGATAAAGATGGGGTTGATGATATTATTTGTGAAAATTATCATGATGGCATTTATAATGGATTGAAAATGATAAATGGAGTGTGGGTAAAACATACTTTTAATTAAAAATAATTACAAAACAATTAGGATACATCAATAAATTGTTGTATCTTTGTATTAATAAAAATAATAACACTTAAAAACTAAAGTTATTTATCAAAATATCTATTATCAACGAGAAAAGAACTTAATACATCTTTGGGATGATCAGAGAGGTTATAGTGCATTTCCATATACACGATATGCATATGAACATGCAAAACGAGGTGAGTATAAATCTATATATGGTGACAACTTAACTAAGATTTACAAATTCAAAGGAGATGATCCTACTTTGTTTGAATCTGATGTACCTGAAACCACACGAGCATTAGTAGATATGTATTCCGATACGGATAATGTATCTACTGGTCATATCATTCTTACTTATGATATTGAGTGTGAAATGACAAGTGGTATACCAGACCCATTAGAAGCTACAAACGAATTAACATCAATTGCACTTCATGATTCTGCTACCAACCAATATTGGGTATTGGTGATGGATAAAGAAGGAAAGATGTTAGAAAAAACAACAGATAAGGCAATTGTACTTCCTTTCAGAACCGAAGAAGAGATGTTAATAAAATATCTTGAATTGTATGAAATGATTAATCCTTCAATCGTTACAGGATGGAATATTGATTTCTTTGATACACCTATGTTATACAATCGTATTAAACGATTGATGGGAGAAAAACAAGCAAATAGATTATCTCCAATAGGACAATGTTTCTGGTCACCTTATCGTAAGAGATATTTCATGGCCGGTGTATCTTATTTGGATTACATCACATTATATAAGAATTACAATTTTGGTGAACTTGCAAATTATCGATTAGATACAGTTGCTCAGAAAGAATTGGGCAGAGGTAAAATAGAATACCAAGGAAACTTGGATGAGTTATTTAAAGAAGATATTGAAAAGTTCATTGAGTATAACTTGGTGGATGTTGAATTGGTTGTGGGATTTGAAGAAAAACTACAATTCATTGATTTATGTAGAGGTATCTGTCATGCTGGACACGTTCCGTATGAAGATTTTGTATATTCATCAAAGTATCTTGAGGGTGCAATGTTAACCTATCTTCGTAGAAAAGGATTAGTTGCATGTAACAAACCTGCTGATAGGAGAGAACGAATGGAAGCTCTTAAAGCAAACAAACAAGAAAAATTCATTGGGGCTTATGTAAAGGCACCAATTGTTGGTAAATATGAATGGATTTATGATTTAGATTTAACATCTCTATATCCTTCAATCATTATGAGTATCAACATATCACCCGAAACCAAAATCGGTAAGATTAAAGATTGGGATGCAAATGAATTTATAAAAGGTAGTGTTGATACATATCAAATTGATGATGATACAATTACAAAAGAAAATTTAAAAGAATATTTAGAAAAATCTAAATTCGCAATCGCATCAAATGGAGTATTATACAGAACAGACACCGTTGGGTGCATTCCTGGTATACTTGATTTGTGGTTTAAGAAGAGGGTTGAGTATAAAGATGAAATGGTAAAATATGGAAAAGCAGGAAACAAAGAAAAATATGCCTTCTATCACAAACGTCAGTTGGTTCAGAAGATTTTACTTAACTCTTTATATGGGGTGCTTGGTCTTCCTGCCTTTAGGTTCTATGATGTTGATAATGCTACCGCTGTTACCACGACAGGACAGACAGTTATTAAATCAACTGCTGATATGGCTAACATCAAGTACAACAAGGAATTGGGTACTCCTGATTTGGATTCTAATATATACATCGATACTGATTCTGTATTCTTCTCCGCAGTTCCTTTAATGGATAAACGACTTCCTAATTGGAAAAATGAAGAACAAGATGTAATTGCTGGTTATGTAAATGATATTGCAGAAGAAATGCAAGATTACCTCAATGATTTCTATGATATCCTATCTAAAAAGGTATTCAATATAGATAAAGATAAACACAGATTAGAAATTAAAATGGAAAATGTTGCAAAAGCAGGATTGTGGATTGCAAAGAAAAGATATGCACAATGGATTATATCAGATAATGGTGTACCATGTGATAAGTTGGATGTAAAAGGATTGGATGTTAAGCGTTCATCGTTCCCAAAGGCATTTCAAGAATGTATGGGAAAAGTTTTGATTGATATACTGAAGGGTGTTTCTGAGGAAGAACTTACAGAATATGTATTGGATTTCAAAAAGAATATGGTAAATAGACCTAACTCTGAAATCGCTAAGAATACGGCAGTAAAGAATCTTAAGAAATATATGCCGAAAGGTAAACGAGTACCATTTACTACAATGAAAGGAACTCCTGCTCACGTAAAAGCAGCAATTGCATATAATGACCTTATAAAACATTTTGATGTACCGTTCAAATACGGACCGATGGTAAATGGTGATAAAGTAAAGTGGGTATATCTTAAAACAAATCCATTAGGATTAAATGGTTTAGCATTTACTGGTTGGAAAGACCCACCAGAAATAGAAGAGTTTATAAACACCTACATAGACCACAACAAAATCTTTGAAAGAGAGTTACGATTCAAGTTACAAGATTTCTATGATGCAATTGGATGGGGAGAAATGATTAGTGAACAAAAGACAGCAGAAAAGTTTTTTACCTTTTAATTAGGTAAATCCAAATAAATTCCGTATATTTGTATGACAATATGTCATGTTCAAGTAAAGTGGTATAGTAAATGAACTATAATATGATAATTAAATAAAGTTATGAGTGAAAAAATTTATGTAAGAAAGTGTGAAAGATACACAGTATGGGATGCCTCCGAACCAATTGAAGTTGATATAGAAAAACTTCGTAAATGTGAACCACCATATGAAGGCAAAACCAATGAGGATTTACTAACATACCTTACAGATAATGTTTGGGATAATTATGAGTGGAGTGATAATGAAACCAATATAGAAATATATGGCACCGATGGGGTATATGATGTATCATTACAGGATTGTGATATGGAAAATTATTCAGATACAAGAAATAAAGGAGCCGATGAATGGTTGGAACTTGGTGTTCCAAATGAAGAATATTCAAGATATGGATATTTCGAAACCAAAACAACTAACGTATAAAATAAAAAAAACAAAAACAAGAATAAATTATGGCAGTAAAACAATTAAAGTTTGATGTAGCGGCAAGAGAATCTTTAAAGATAGGTTTGGATACATTGGCAGATGCAGTAAAAGTTACATTAGGACCAAAGGGTAGAAATGTACTATTACAGAAAGAACATGGCCAACCACATATTACAAAAGATGGTGTAACTGTAGCTAAAACAATAGAGTTAGAAGATGTTTTTGAAAACATGGGAGCTCAATTAGTTAAAGAAGTTGCTTCCAAAACAGGAGAAGAAGCCGGAGATGGAACAACAACCGCAACGGTTCTCGCACAAGAAATAGCAAGATTAGGATTTGAATACGTAGAAAACGGGTCAAACCCAATGGAACTTAAAAAGGGAATAGATGAGGCCGTTAAGTTGGTAGTAACTGATTTAGAAAAACAAGCAATTGTTGTAGGTTCTGATTATGATAAAATAAAACAAATTGCAACAATATCTGCAAACAATGATACTATAATTGGTGAATTAATCGCAGATGCTTTCCAAAAGGTTGGTACTGATGGAGTAATCACAGTTGAGGAATCTAAGGGTATCCAAACTTCAATGGAACTTGTAGAAGGAATGCAATTTGATAAGGGATACTTATCCGCTCACTTCGTAACCAATGTAGATAAAATGGCATCTGATTTAGAAAATCCATACATCTTATTATATGATGGTAGGTTATCTAATATGAATGACATTTTAACGTTGCTAGAAGGTATATCAGGTGAAAGTAAACCTATCCTTATTATAGCAGATGATGTAGAGGGAGAACTACTTGGAACACTTGTAGTTAACAAACTTAGAGGAACACTTAAGGTTTGTGCAGTTAAATCACCTGCATTTGGTGATAGAAAGAAGGAAATGATGAATGATATAGCAGTATTAACTGGTGGTACATTCATTTCCTCGGAAGTTGGATTGAAAATAGAAGAAGCTGATATATCAATGTTGGGAACGGCAGAAAAAGTTACTATCGGTAAAGATTCTACTACAATTGTAAATGGAGGAGGTAATTCGGAAGAAATAGTTAAACGAATTGAACAAATCAAATCACAAATAGAAACTACTACATCAGATTATGACAAAGAAAAACTTCAAGAAAGATTAGCCAAATTAAGTGGTGGTGTTGCAGTCCTTTATATAGGAGCTGGTTCTGAAGTTGAGATGAAGGAGAAAAAAGATAGAGTAGATGATGCACTTCACGCTACACGAGCAGGTATTGCTGAGGGTATTGTTGAAGGGGGTGGAATTGCATTATTAAAAGCATCTGATTCTTTACTAAACGTAGAGTTGAATGAATCAACTTCATTTAAAGATGGATATGATATTCTATACACTGCACTTTCGGCACCAATTTCACAAATTCTAAAAAATTGTGGTGTAACTGAAGATTCGGTTCTTCTTTATATTAAAGAAAACGGCGGTGGATATGATGCAAAAAACGAAAAGTTTGTAGATATGTTCGAAGCTGGTATCATTGACCCTAAGAAAGTAACACGAATTGCACTTGAAAACGCAGCATCTGTTGCAGGGATGATATTAACTACCGAGTGTATGGTTGTTAACAAACCAGAAGAGAAACCACACTTTCCTATGATGCAAATCCCAGGAATGTAAAATAAATACGAAAAAGTTTGGTAGTATCAAATAATTTTCGTATATTTGTATAAATTAAAATAAATTAAGTAAATAAACATGGAAAAACAATCATTAAATAGATTTGTATCTAAATACAATCTAGCAGGTTTAGTAGAATCTGTAAAATGGGAATCAAAAGATGGTTCTCTAACTACCTCATTCATATCAGATGATAAATCTGTATTGGGTTCGGTCTCAATGAAAGAATTCGAAGGTAATAACGCCGAGTTTGGTGTATATGATACCTCTAAACTTTCAAGAATGTTATCAGTTCTTGGTAATGAAGTAGACTTCTCGATATTAGATATTGATGGTAAATCTGTTTCTTTGAAATTCAAAGATGCCTCAACATCGGTAAATTATATGTTAGCTGACTTATCAGTTATTCCTAATGTTCCGGATTTGAAACAATTACCAGAATTCAACGTAGAAATTAAATTGGATACTAATTTTATCTCAACATTTATTAGAGCAAAGGGTGCTTTAGTAGATGAGAATAATTTTACATTCATTTGTAAAAATAACAAAGGAAGTATTATATTAGGACATTCTAATATTAACACAAACAGAATTAACATTGATGTTGATTGTACGTGTGATGGAGATGTGAAACCAATCTCATTCTCAGCAACGTATCTAAAAGAAATCCTTGTTGCAAACAAAGAAGCAACGGATGCAACTTTGAAGATTTCATCTCAAGGACTTGCACATATCCACTTCAATATTGACAATTACGAAAGCAATTATTATCTTGTTGAAATAGCTAATTAATGAACTACTTTTACGAACGAAGTAAATTTTCCGAGTTTAAATCAAACACAACTTACCACCAGTTATTAGAAATGACTGATGGTGAGTTTAGTGATTGGGCTCGTTTGTTGCGTAAAGAAGTAACTGAACAATGGGATGAGCGTGGAACTCCACCTGTAATTGGTAGAGATGAAGGTGGTATTATTAAGAAATTTAATAAACTTAAATCAAACCCATCAGATTATTGGGAAAAAGATTTAAGTGGAGATGAAACATCACTGGGTATTATAAAAAACTTTAACAAAGATGCATCCGTAGTTAATCAGTTTTTTCCAACAATGTTGAAAACAAAAATATCATCAGGTAAATCTGCTGATAACGGCCTAAGTATTTACGACCATTTTTCAGACCCAGATATGGAAGAGAAGTTTGTTCGTATAATGAAAAGAGCAGTAAAAAGAGATTCCATGTATTCGTGGTCACGTTCTGTTGTTGACAAACGAGATGAGAACCCATTTTGGAATGGACAAGGTGCAATTGATTTCATCAAAGATGTACATGATGGTAAGGTTTTTAATGGTAAATATTCTGGTTTAGATATTTGGATATCAAAAGTAAAAACACGTACACTTGAAAACTATGGTACATTTAATCAGGAGTATATTGGTACTAAAAATCTATACCTAAACGCATCACAAGTACAACAACTAAAAGATGATGGATATTTAAGTTATACTCAATTATCCAATATAAAAACAATCGAAGATTCGAGTACATCTGAGGCAGGAACTACTACTGATTATGCTTATCAAATCAGATGGTATGAAAAGGATTCAGGTATATTTCCAAAGATATTGCAAGTATTCAGATTAAGTTGTGGCCAACCAGCCGTAAACTTTCCAGCATTAACCGCAAAGTGGTTATATGAAAACTATACAAAACACATTGACCAAGAAGAACCATATGTTGTATATGATTCATCAAGTGGATGGGGTGGTAGAATACTTGGAGCAATGAGTTCTCGTAAGAAAATTCACTATGTTGGTACAGACCCTAATCCAGATAACTATCTTAAAGATTTAGGTAAATCTCGTTATGAGTATGTTGCAGATTTCTACAACAATAATTGTATTGATGATTTCTCAGAAACTTTTGGTAAATTCTTTTCGGTAGAAAAACAAGGAAACACATATGAATTATTTCAAGATGGTTCTGAGCTAATTAAGAATAACCCAAAATTCCAGAAGTATAAAGGTAAGTTAGATTTCTCTTTTACATCACCACCATATTTTAATAGAGAACAGTATTCACAAGATGAGACTCAATCTTTTAAGGCGTATGGTGAGTATGAAGATTGGAGAGAAAACTTTCTAAAACCAACTTTAACAACTATTTATGAATACTTAAAAAACGATAGATATATTGTTTGGAACATTGCAGATATTAAAATTGGAGAAAGTACTTATTATCCATTAGAGCAAGATTCAATAGATATACTTGAAGAACTTGGTTGTGAGTATAAAGGAAAACTAAAAATGTTAATGACAAGAATGGTGGGATTAGACCCATCTAAAAGTGGAATTAAAAACGCAGTAAAATACGATGGAAAGGTTTATAAATTTGAACCAATGTTCGTATTTCATAAAAAATAAATTATCATGACTAAAGCAGAAATAGTACAAGAATTATTAGATAAAGGATATATTAATGCTGAAAAAGCAGTAGTACTGTTAACTAATGAAACTCAACAAGGTGGTATTACTTATATACCATATCAATCAAATCCATATTGGACAACAAATCCAGATTGGACGGGACATCCGACTGTACCATATTGTGGAACATCAACTTCCGGAGGAACTATAACCGATAACACAACAAACACAAACAAAAAAGAAGATGAGTAAATTTACACCATTAGGAGATAGAGTTTTGGTAAGACCAGATTCAAAAATAGAAGAAAAGAAATCAAAAGGAGGATTAATCCTTACTGATTCAATTCAGAGAGGAACGAAAGTATATGGAGAAGTAGTATCCGTAGGAACTGGTATCTTTTCACAAAGTGGAGAACGTATTCCAATTACAGTTCAAGTGGGTGATAAGGTATTATACACCAAACAAGAAGCAACTAACACAATTAAGATTGATGGTGAGGAACTTCTTATGTTCAATGAACACGAATTATTAGGATTCGAAAGATAATGATATCCCACATCATAAATCAAAGTAGGGATAACACAGTAAAAAAGATTGTGAAATTATTAGGACAGTCCAAATAAATTTCGTATATTAGTATAAATAATTAAATAAAGATAAAAATGAATTTACAACAAGTATGTAAGAAATTCCGAATTTCGGAGAATTTTCTTAACTCAAAAACAGATGCGTTATTAGTAGCCGCATCTTCATTGAATGATATCATCGGTGAACTAAATAAAACCGAAAAAAGAGGCATTGACGAAAACGGTAAACAAAGTCTTATTACCAAACTAGAAACGTTAATCGATTTCCTTAAAGAAGTTAAAAGTTCGGGTGTATAAATGGCATTTTTCGAAGAAAAAGAAACAAAAGAGACAAACAATACTCTCTGGACCGAAAAATATCGTCCAAAAAATCTTCAAGAGTATGTAGGTAATGAGCATCTTAAACAAAAGGTTGCAGATTACTTAGAGAATGCGGATATTCCACATTTACTATTCTTTGGTAAGGCCGGTACTGGTAAAACAACACTTGCTAGACTTATTGTAAACTCAATAGATTGTGACCATATTATTATTAACGCATCTGATGAAAATAATGTAGATACGGTTCGTAATAAAGTAAAAGGATTTGCTTCAACAGTAGGATTTAGAAATTCAAAGATTGTTATCCTTGATGAGTTTGATTACATGACACCAAATGCACAGGCAATCCTTCGTAATTTGATGGAAACCTTTTCAAAACATTGTAGATTTATTCTAACGTGTAATTATGTTGAGAAAGTTATTACACCAATTCGAAGTAGAACACAAGAATTTCAGATTGTACCACCAACCAAAAAGGATGTTGCAGTACAGATATCACAAATACTTGGTAAAGAAAATATTAAGTTTGAACTGAAAGATTTAGTTCCTATTATTGATGCATCATATCCAGATATTAGAAAAATTATTAATACTTGTCAACTAAATTCCTCAAAAGGAATCTTAAAGGTAGATGTTAGTAATATAATGAATTCTGATGTTAAGATAAAGATTATTGATTTACTGAAAGGTAACGATGATAAGAGAAATAAGTACATGAAGATTAGACAAGCAGTAGCTGATTCACGTATTCAAGACTTCTCTGAACTATATGGGTATCTTTATGAGAAGATTGATGAGTACGCTGGTGATAATACATCAAACGTAATATTAACTCTATCAGAAGGACAGTATAAGGATAGTATGTCGGTGGATAAAGAAATCCCGTTTATGGCTACTATTATACAAATTGTAGGTATGATTGGGTAATTATGATAAACAAATTAAAAAAACTTTGGAACTATCTAACTTGGTTAGAAGAACAAAGAATTAAAGCATCTATCTATTGTGGTAGTGTAGGACCTTTACTATGATAAAATTAGAAACAGATTCACTTAATCATTATGTTCAAACTATACCAAGATTAATGGCTATGTTTGGTACTGATTGGTGTGGGAATTGTGATATTCTTAAACCAGAGTTTCTTAAACTGTCTCAACAAAAAGAAAATAGAGAAATTCCATTCGTATTTGTTAATCCTGATGATTTCCCTATCAGTAGAGAAATGGTTGATTTAACCAACATACCAATGATTGTTGCCTTCAAAGAAGGAAAGGTAGTATCAAGTGAGTATGGAAATAAAAAAGAAATAGTTTCAAAAGTTTTATCGATTTTATTAGGATAATTCATTTATTTTTCGTATATTACATATGTAATAAGTGATTACAAAATGCCTTTCTATGGTGGTAAACTGAAATAATAGGTTTGGTTGGTTCGAGTCCAACGTTAGGTTCTAATTGAATTAAACTACAAAACAATGAATAAAGACTTAAAGGAAATATTAAAAATAACGAACTTACTCAAAGAAGATTTTGAGATGTTAAAAGATGGAAGATGGGATATTAATTATCCAGATGGTGATTCTATTAATGCATCATTAGATAATGTAGATAAGATTATAGAAATTATTAAAAATATCAATGAATAGTTGGGAATACACCGAGATGGGTTCTCGTAATAAAAAAACAAAAGAGTTATCGTATTATACGGTAACAGTAACAGATTATAAGATAGTAGATTGTGAATGCCCAGCACGTTCTTTCCGTTCATTTTCTCCTTGTAAACACATGAAGAGATTACACGAAAAATTAGGACACTTATCAATATAAACTAAACAAAAAACAAATAATTATGGCAAAAATATTAGGAGGACCAAATTCTCAACCTCAACCACAAGGACAACCAAAGATAGATTTATCAAAGGCAACAGAGATGGAGTGTCAAGAATGTAAAGGAACGGTATTCATTCCAGCAAATAAATTCTTAAAGGTATCCAAAATAGTAACAGGTACACCAAATGATGCAATCATACCAGTAGAATTATATCTATGTGGAGATTGTGGTGAAATAGTTGAAGAATTATTACCAAACGAATTGAGGAATAATAAAAAGTAAATGGCACAATCACTTTTTGACCACATAAAGGCAATTACACAATTTCAAGACCCAAAGTATTGGGATACTCTTGATGATGATTCAAAAAAAACATGGAGTAATTACATGATACATAGATTTCTTTCTATGAATCCAGAGTGGATAGAAGTTTTATCTGAAATACAACCATATACCCAAACACTTGAACCAAAATATCTTTATTTATTATTAATAGGATTGTTACCTAAAGGAAAATATTATTTAAAATACGTAAAGGGAAAGAAAACCGATAAATACGAAAGTTTTTTAATTGATTTAATTAGACAAGATTTTCAATGTTCATCAAGACAAGCAGAAGAATATACAGAGATATTATATGCAAGTAAGGAAGGTAGAGAAAGCATATTGTATATCTGTACTAAATATGGTATTGAGAAAAAACAAATTACTAAATTAAAGTTGAAACTATAATGAAATCGAATACTTTTTGTATATTACCATATGTTCATCTTTATACTGAACCAAAGGGTGAAATGAAACCTTGTTGTATTGCCGATGGATTTGATGAACCCATTAATCTCAAAAAAATGAGTATCGAAGATGGATTCAACTCCCCTCAAATGAAACAACTCCGTAAAGATATGGAGGAAGGTAAGAGAAATAAAGTATGTGATATTTGTTATAAGAGAGAAGATGCAACAGGACATAGCCCTCGTATAGATGTGTTTAATCCAAATATTTTATGGAAGAAACCAAAACTTGAAGAAGATTATTCAGTATCTTCTGATTTTCAACATATAGATATTCGTTTTTCAAATCTATGTAATTTTAAATGTAGAATGTGTAATCATGATTTTTCATCCAATTGGTATGAGGATATGAAAAAGATACGGCCTCAGAATGTAAGAGAAACGAAAGTTTTAAAAGCAACACCTACAATCGTGGAAGATTTGATACCACATTTATCTAAAGTTAAAAGTTTTTACTTTGCAGGAGGTGAACCATTGATTATGCCAGAACATTATAAAGTTCTAAAATATTTACATGATACTGGTTCTAAAAAAACGTTTTATATTAAAAATAAAGATAACAAACATGATACTACTGAATTAATAGATATCTCTATTCATTATAATACTAACTTATCTATATTACGATTCGAAAAAACAAATCTAATACCCATTTGGAAAGATTTTCAACAAATATTTTTATCTATATCATGTGATGGTATTGGTAAAGTGGGAGAATATCAAAGAACAGGATTCGATACGGAAATATTTGAAAAGAATCTAAGAGAAATAAAAAAACATTTTAGACCAGTTAATATACAAACTTCAGAAGGACATGGATTAAAATATAATTTTCAATATACTACAACTAATATGAACGCTTATCATATATTTGATTTTATTGATTATATGTTAGATAATGAACATATAACCGAATCATCACAAATAGATTTTTATTATGCCTGGGGCCCTAATGAAATTGCATTAAGTAAGATTATGCATACTGAAAAAGTAAAATTAAAAGAATTCTATGATTCAAAAAAATCAAAGTATTCTGATAAAACCATAACAGAAATAAATTCTATTATAAATTTTATGATGGATAGTGATATAAATCAAGATATAGATAATAGAGGAAATTTCTATGAAACTGAATTATATATAAGAAATTTAGATAAATTACATGGTGGTAATTTTGAAGAAATTTCTCCAATAAAAATAACACCTCTAAAAAAATAGTTATATCATGGCAAGAGTAAGTTATTCACAGTACGGAATGTACTCAAGTTGTCAACAACAATATAAGTTAAATTATATTGATAAGTTGGGAATATCAAACGCTAACATCCATCTCATATTTGGCAGCAGCATGCACGAAGTGGTACAGCATTTCTTAGATGTAATGTATAATGTATCTAAAAAACAAGCACTCCAACTACCTCTCGAATCAATGTTAAAGGATAAGTTAGTAGAGCACTTCAAGAAATATAAAGAAAAGATGGGTGAAGATGACCCATGTACTCAAGCCGAACTTGGTGAGTTCTTTGAAGATGGAAAGCAAATCTTAAAATACTTTACTTCTA
>Ga0209091_10000443_pt1 | contig 39852 bp, 37 predicted proteins | sample ArcticOcean_MG_C_6_FD_187438 | JGI IMG/M metagenome (GOLD analysis project Ga0209091, IMG submission 187438) | Marine microbial communities from western Arctic Ocean - ArcticOcean_MG_CB8_128 (SPAdes) (version 2) | ecosystem: Environmental > Aquatic > Marine > Oceanic | place: Arctic Ocean...
GTTCAATTGGTGCATCGAATTTAAGTCCCATCCAGAACAACCAGCCAGCGTCCGATGATACGGTAGCTAACTTGTGCGTGGATTCAGCGGGCAATGTTGTAAGAGGGTCACAAGAAGCAACTTGGACGTTTGATCGCACTCAGCTCAACGCATTAACAACAAGTAAGGTAACTTTGTTATCTGCTCCAGGTGCTGGAAAGTGCATTGTAGTTGAAGAAAGTAACTGGCTTATAGAAGTAGACCTCACAAAAGCGGCACAATCAACTCCAGTTTCTCTTGCATGCGAGATAGTGAACGGGCAGACCCAATACAAAGTAGCAACGCAAATTACTGCCGCCAACTTAAGTAATGTGGCAGGATTTGTAAAGATCGCTAACACTGATACATTTGGATTGTATTCTAGAGATGTTCCAGAACTGGATAGAATTTCCAAGTTTAATGAGCCTATGACTATTCGTGCAAAAGGTGCAACCGCAGGAAATGACTTTCCAGATAATTTTGTTAGCGTCAGACTAAAAATCAAATACAGAGTCTTCGACTCTACAACATTTTAAACAAACAGCTTTTATTTACAAAAAAGTGTAAAATATAACAATGTCCGACAATCAAGATAGACTAACCCGAATAGAGGAGAAGGTTGATAAATTATCAGATGCCATTATCTCTATAGCCAGAGCCGAAGAAAAATTAATTCAGCTAGGCACTTTAACCGACGTTCTGTTTAAAAAGCTAGAGGACATGAACTCAAGGATGATGGAAATGGAAAAATCTGTTGCCGAAACAGGGGCCTTTATGAACGGTTTTAATAAAATTACTTGGATTTTTATTAGTGGTTTGTTGACAGCTGTAGCTGCTGCTGTAGTATATAAACTTTGGGGATAAAAATTTAAAAAAAAAAAGTGTAATACTATATATCATGGAACTAGATTTTTCAGAAGAACTCAAAGCTGGTAGAGCAGGGCCTAAAAGTGCCGCTCAAACCCCAGCTAAACCAGAAGAAAGAAAAGAAGGATCTTCTGTGAATGAGCCTGGTTCCGCTGCTGGCGCAATTAACTTTAGTGAAAAAGTCACAATAGCTCTCAAAAACAAAGTAAAAAAGCACAACGAAAAACACTCCAAAAAGGTGACTTTAGGAATGTTAAAAAAAATATATCGTAGAGGTGCGGGAGCCTTTTCCACTTCACATAGACCAGGTCAAACCCGAGGAAGTTGGGCTATGGCTAGAGTAAATATGTTCTTAAAGATGGTTGGCGGCGGTAAGGTAAAAAAATCTTACAGAGCAGCAGATCAAGACGTAGCAAAAGCTTCTGAAGAAGAAATCCAAAATCTAACAGTTGAATCTGTATTTGACGATTATTCAAAAGTAGAACTTGCTTTGGCTAAAATAGATCTCTTATCTTCTAAGATTTCAGATGTAGAAATATTAGAATACTCAGAATCAGAAGATTGGGATTGTGAATCAGAAGCAGAGAAAAAAACATTAAATAAACCTTTTAGACTTCCAAGCGGATCTAAAAAGAAATTTGGAGTCTATGTCAAAAATGACAAAGGCAATGTAGTCAAGGTGACCTTTGGTGATCCAAATATGGAAATTAAAAGAGATGATCCAGCTCGTCGTAAATCGTTTAGAGCTAGACATCAATGCGACACAAATCCTGGCCCCAAGTATAAAGCGAGATATTGGTCTTGCAAGCAATGGAGGGCTGGTAAAAAAGTAGAAGGCTCGGAAGAATTAGAATCAGACGCCTCGCTTCTTGAAATTAATTCAGAACTTTCTAAAGCAGAAACGATCCAAGGAGATTATTGATGTCTGGTCATTTCGCCACTGGTTCTACATTATACCAAGAATTTTTGGCGGAAAGAGAAGAGATATTAAAACACAAGTGGATCGAGTCAGAGAAAGCTGGCGAAGATATAGGTTTCGAAAGAGCTTTATTAACTTGGGTAACTGGATACCGAGTTGAGTGGAAAAAACATAGAGCTGATTTAAAATAAAACCTAATGGAACAATTCTTAGGTTTAGTATACACAGTATGCTTTAGTACTTGCATTTGGCCGCAAATAATTAAAAGCGTAAAAACAAAAAAAGTAGAAGATGTCAGCATCTCTCTCTTTATTCTTTCTATTGTCGGATACGTATCCGCCATATCTTATACCATCCTAAGAGTAGGTTTTGATTTTTGGTGGTTGATAAATTACTGTTTAAGTTTATTATCAGCTGTAGTCATGGTTATACTGTGGTTTAGATACAAAAAATAGAAAATGAAAAAAGTTATTATTACTGGTGTTACTGGACAAGTCGGATCTTATATGGCTGACTTTTTATTGAAGTTTACAGATCTGGAAGTTTACGGAGCGATCAGAAGGTTGAGCGTCCCTAATCACAAAAATATAGAAAAAGCTAAGCTAAATCCAAAATTCAAGCTTATTGAAATGGATCTTAGCGACGAGCATAGTGTATTCAGTACAGTTCAAGAAATCAAACCAGATTACTTTATAAATTTTGCCGCAAACTCTTTTGTTGGCAACAGTTGGCGTATGCCAGCCAACCACTTTGACGTAAACGCTTTGGGGGTTATGCGCCAACTAGAAGCTATTCGTAAAATTTGTCCCAATTGTAAATATTACAATGCTGGCTCTTCTGAAGAGTTTGGTGACGTTATGTATAGCCCACAAGACCTTAATCACCCACCGAGACCCAGGAGCCCATACGGTGCGTCAAAGGTTGCCGCCAGACAAATCGTTAAAGTTTGGAGAGATTCTTATAATCTATTTGCTATCCAAGGATACCTCTTCAATCACGAATCAGAACGTCGAGGTGAAGAGTTTGTTACTAGAAAAATTTCTATGAATGTGGCTAGAATTAAAAAAGAATTAAATGAAGGCAAAAAGCTAGAACCATTTGATTTGGGAAATATCGAAGCCAAGAGAGACTGGAGCCATGCTTATGATTTTGTTAGAGCGGTCTGGCTAATGATGAATGAGGAGAAACCAAAAGATTATTTGTTAGCCTCTGGAGAAACCCACACAGTTAGAGAGTTTGTAGAAAAAGCATTCGAAGCCGCAGAAATAGAAACTCATTGGCATGAAGAAGACAATCCAATCAACACAAAATTAATTCATACTAAAACTGGATCCATTTTACTAAACATCAATAAAGATTTTTATAGACCAGCTGAAGTTGAACTTTTGCTCGGAGATCCGTCCGAAGCGCAAAAAGATCTTCATTGGGAAAAAAGTGTTGACTTTTCTACGTTAGTGCGTAGGATGGTTGATAATGACATTAAAGAAATTAACGCCACATAAAAGACGACAAGCCCTTATCGGCAAACTCGTTGATGTGCCAGCTACCCAAAAAAAATTCTTTTGGGCTAGGGAAATGAAGCTTTTAAAAGATCTAGAAGCTAGATACTCCCTAGGTTTCTTAGAAATTGCCACCTTCCCAAAGAAATACGATAGCCTTGCTTACTTAGTATCCAAAGAGCTTAAATCTACAATGGACAAAAAATGGAGAAATTTCAATTTTAAAGTTGACCTATCCAAATATGACTCTATTGTTTTAGGAGAAAAAACTGGAAAAGATTACATTCCTAGTGATAATAAACCAAAGAACACAAAAGATTTATTTAAATGAGCGATAAAGATTCAGAAATACTAGAAAAGTTCCTTAAAGACAAAAAAGGACAGCATTACAACTTCGAGGAAACGATTGACTACAAGGCGTCTAGCGGCTCCCTACAGCTTGATTTAAACCTAAATGGTGGTCTCGGGCCAGGCCTTCATAGATTCGTGGGAATGAATGAAGGTGGTAAAACTTCAGCAGCTCTCGAGGTTATGAAGAATATGCTTAATACGCAAAAGCAGGGCAAAGGTTTCTACATTAAGGCGGAAGGTCGTCTTTCAAGTGAAATGGTGGCCCGCTCTGGCGTCAAGTTTGTATATAATGCGAAAGACTGGGTTAACGGAACCTGCTTCGTTTTTGAAAGTAATATTTATGAGGTTGTTGTCGACGCCATCAAAACTTTGGTTGATCAAAATGAAGATAAGCAACGCTACTGCTTTATATTAGATTCGGTTGACGGTCTAATATCCCAAGTAGATATTGATAAATCCTTCTACGACTCTAACAAAGTAGCTGGTGGAGCAGTAATTGCAGCCAACTTTATGAAGAGAATGTCCATCTCTCTCGCAAAAAGGGGTCATATGGCTATTTTCATTAGCCAAGTGAGGGCAGACATCAAGTTAGACCCTTACTCCAAAGCTCCGATACGTCAGACGTCAGCAACGGGTGGTAACGCACTTTTACACTTTGCTAACTATATTATTGAATTTGAGCCTCGATTTAGATCTGATATGATTTTACAAGACCCAACGAAGAAGCAACCAGACCCTAAGACTAACCCTATTATTGGTCATTGGGCCAAAGCTACGATTAAGAAGTCCCCAAATGAGAAGACTAATAACACCATTCCGTACCCTATCAGATATGGCAGAACTGGAGGTAAGTCTATTTGGGTAGAGAAGGAGCTCGTCGACCTATTGTATATGTGGGAGTTCGTCACCAAAAAAGGTGCTTGGATTACAATTGGCGAAGAATTCAAGGAGCTTGTAGCTGGAGTCACACAAGATTTGCCAGAGAAAATTCAAGGAGAAGCTAATCTATTTAAGATGATTGAAGAAAACGGTAAGCTTTCTGAGTTTTTAATTAATTATTTTAAATCTAATATTGGTGAATTAGTTTGAAGTTCTTAACACTATACGGCAAAGAGAAGCCTCTCAAAAGCCCACATAAGTATAAAATCAAGTGGAACGGCAAATGCCGTAGCAAATTCCAAGCAGAGGTAAGAAAATACATATATAAGTATTGGAAATATGATGCTGTATACGAGGAATTTCGGGTTATTGGCACCCAACTATCTTTAGATTTTTATAATCATACAAAAAAAATAGCTATTGAGGTTCAAGGTGCTCAACATTTAAAGTTTGTTAAACATTTTCATAAAACTAGAGCCAACTTTGTTAGGCAGCTGCGTAGGGACGACAAAAAAATAGATTTTTGCGAAATGAATGAAATAGAATTATTGTTAATATACCCAGAAGACGAACTATCTGAAGAATATTTTGCAAACCTTTTGGGCTGAGTGTAAAATATAACATGACCGAGCCTAAATTTCAACACTTCAAGTTGCCAGAAAAAATATTAAATGAGCTTTTTGAGCTAACTGGGTCAAAAGATGCATACAAAGGCTTCATAATTGCATACTGCGACGAAAAAGGCACCCCAGTAGTTTATACCAATTGTGAGTCCCAGATAACCGAATCTGGTCTAATAAAGTCGATAGAGACTTATATTACAGAAAGCACGGACCTAGATTTTGAAGTAGAGCCAGATTAACGCTTGACAATATATATAATGTATGTATTATGCGTTATATATGATATACAGTCTAGAAATTGAAAAACAAGTGTTGGCCGCTTTTATCCAAAAGCCAAAAGTTCTGGTCAACTTTATGCACCTCATAAGTGGGTCAGACTTCCACGATGGATCTCTCTTGCATAGGACTCTTTTCGCCGTGCTTAAAAAAGCTTGTCAACAAGATGAATCTATAGACGAAATAGTATTGGTTCAGAGAATCAAGGATCTTGGAATTAAGTTTGAGGAAGATATCTCCTTAATAGACTATGTCCGCTCTCTTTCTATGAGAAAAATTCACTCAGAAGAAAAGGTTGAGTCCTCTATCAAAGAACTAAAGAAATATAGTGTTCGCAGAGAGATAGGTAAAACTGCAAAAAAAATTGCAGACTCAATGAAGAGTATTTCTCCAGAGGTGTCTTATCTTAAAATTATAGAAAATGCGGATCAAATCTATAACGAGAAAATTAATATGTTCGAAGTAGGTTCGGACGCCCCAGAAAATATCTACGAGCAAATGGAGAACTTCATCGAAGACCGAGGCAATAATCCAGTAGATGAGTTTGGTATGATGGGACCTCACGAAAAAATCAACGATGTCTATGGTTCGCTTTTGCGACCAGGAAATATCACCGTCATCGTGGCTCGTTCTGGTGTCGGCAAGACTCAATTTTGCATGGATTACGCTACAAAAGTTTCCGCAAAATACGATGTTCCAGTATTGCATTTTGATAATGGGGAGATGAGTAAGGAAGAACTTATCATTAGGCAGTGCGCCGCTTTGTCTGGCGTGCCCTCTTACTTGCTAGAGAGTGGTAAGTGGAGACAAGCTGGAGAAGACACAGTAAGAAGAGTTCGTTCTGTTTGGAATAAAATCAAAAAACTAAAATTTTATTATTACAATGTAGGTGGCATGGATGTCGATTCTATGATCAACACGCTTAAACGTTTTTATTATTCAAAAGTTGGTCGCGGGAATAATATGGTATTTTCTTTTGATTATATCAAGACATCATCAGACGGGATGACTGGAAACAAAAATGAGTGGCAACTCGTTGGGGAAATGGTTGATAAATTTAAGAAATGCATCCAAAAAGAAATTCTAGAAGAAGGTACTCCAGTTATCCCGATGATAACATCAGTACAGTCTAACCGTAGCGGTATTACGACTAACCGTCAAAGCGCCAATATTATCGATGACGAATCCGTGGTATCTCTTTCGGACCGCATCACACAGTTCTGCTCTCATATGTTTATCCTCAGACAGAAGACTCATGACGAGATCGCAGAAGAGGGGAATCAGTTTGGGACTCATAAACTTATCAATGTTAAGGCTAGACACTTAGGCAAAGATATACCTGGAGCAGTTGAGCCAGTTCAAGTTGATGACAACCTTCGTAAGAATTTCATGAACTTAGAATTTAAAAACTTTAATATTACTGAGCATGGAGACTTGCGAGATATAGTAAACTTTAGAAATACTGGAGGCGACCTAGTTGGTAGTCAGCCTGGCGAAATTCCTTCTTTTGACGATCTATGAATCAATACAAACAATCATTAGAAAAATTAGGTTACCCACTGCAAGATTGTGGTAATCATTGGAGAAGTAGAGCTATCTACCGCAATGGAAAAACCAACACTTCTCTTATCATATACAAAGACACTGGCGTATGGAAAGACTTCGGTGGGGAAAATCAAGCCAAACCTTTTTCGGCTTTAGTGCAAGAAACCCTAAACACTAACGACCCCAAGGCGCTCAAGGAATATTTGATAGATAACCAAGGCCAAGATTATGAGCCTAAACCTAAAATAGAAAAAATAGAAATGGAAAAAATATATCCTACATCTTATCTAGACAAGCTTCTTCCAATGAAAACCTTCTACGAAAAAAGGGGCATCTCAGCGAAGATACAAAATGAGTTTAAGTGCGGTTATGCTGGAGGCGGTAAGATGTACCGTCGCATAGTCTTTCCTATCCATAATTTAGATGGGCAAATTCATGGTTTTTCTGGTCGCTCGGTTACCAACGACGAAGGCGTCCCAAAGTGGAAACACATGGGTCGCAAGAGTGGGTGGATCTACCCGCATCAACTCTCCCAGAAGCCAATAGAAGAGCTTAACGAAGTGATCTTAGTAGAGAGTGTCGGCGACTGTTTGGCGCTTTATGAGGCTGGTTTTAAAAATGTATTAGTTACCTTTGGATTAGATGCTTCTTCTAAACTAGTATCTTATTTAAACTCCTTTGATCTCGACAGAATCATCATAGCTACAAACAACGACAATACAAAGGAAACAAACTCTGGCGCGTTAGCGTCAATCAAAATAGCTTCTAAGCTCGCTGCCGTATTTGATCTTTCTGTGATTAAAATAAACCCACCACTATGTAATGATTTCGGGGATATGCTAGAATCTGACACGGGGTCATTAGAAAGCTTTTCAAAATGGCATAGCCGATGCGACAAGTGGAGTCTAGGGGACGATAAATTCCAACAGTATATTTTAAAACAAATCAAATCAAACGAGTCGCTATCAAAAAATACGCACTGCAAAAAATTAATTAAAATTTTAAATGGAAGTTAAATTATCAGCAAGCCGTATTAAAACGGTGCAATCGTGTAGTTGGATATACTGGAGTAAGTATAAGCAGAAACTCCCAGATACAAATAACGATGGAGCTAGAAGAGGCACAGTTTGCCATAATGTTTTTGAGTTCCTATCCAAACAAAAAACTAAAGCCCACTACAATAAGGTAGTAAAGGCTAAAGACCCATTTGCATCTAAAGCCGTACATGATTTAATTATGTCTGACGCTTCAGAACTGGGAGTTACAGATGATGACAACATGAATCTAATCAAAGATATGATTCTAAATGGCCTTAATTGTAATTTTCATGGAGAAGATTTAGGCATTCCAGACGAAGCTCACGCCGAGTTAGATTTTGATATAGAGCAGAACGGATATCATATTAGGGGTTTTATCGATCAGCTGTTTTTATACAAAGACAAAAAGATTGCGATAATCCGTGATTATAAGACCAGTAAGAAAATGTTTGAAGGCAAAGAAAAGGAAGACAACCTTCAAGACTATATGTATTCTCTTGCGGTAAAAACGCTTTTTCCAGAATACGTGAATAGGACTTCAGAGTTTCTGTTTTTAAAATTTGACTTAAATAAAAAAGGCTTAATGAAAATGGAGTCAATCGATGAAGATGATCTGGATGGGTTTGAACTACAGCTCGAGTCAATTCAAGACTACCTAGAAAACTTCGACGAAAAAGATGCGGTATCAAACTTTGCCATTGACAAAGGTTTCCCAGACGATGGGTCATTTGGAGGCAGGCTGCAGTGTGGGTTTGCCAAAGAGAAGGGCCAACTGAAAAAGGACGGGAGCGTCATGTGGCACTGCCCATACAAGTTTGATTTCTGGCACGTAAGTATTCTAAACAAAGACGGAGAGTTTCACTCCTCTTGTTTTCAAAATGAATTCAAAAAAGAAATGGTTCCAGAGGGAGGCAGTCATGAAATAAAATATTATGAAGGCTGTCCCAAGCATTTGAAATGAAAAAATTCATAGTAACAAAACCACAATTAGAAAGAGCAAAAAAGCTTTTTGATTTCAAAGAGCTTAACAATAGCATCACCAAGGGAGAGGGTAACCTTGCTGGAGCTGTTGGGGAAATCGTTATAAAGGACGCCTACAAAGGTAAAGGAGATAACACTTACGATTATGATACTATAATTAAGGATTATAAAATAGATATAAAGACTAAAAAATTCTCAGATCAATTCCTTCCTAATGGAAACTGGAATCTTAATGTATCAGACTATAACACTAAACAAAAGTGTGACGCTTACTGTTTTGTAGGCGTAAATGAATCCAATACTGTAGCGTATGTTTACGGTTTCATGAAAAAGAAAAATTTTTATAATCAAGCTGTATTCGGTAAAAAGGGTCAAATAGATCCCAGAGGTAACGGTAAATGGAAGTTCAAGTCAGATTGCTACAACATTTTAATTAAAGATTTACTTATATAACGCTTGACAAGCCCTATATAGAATGTATATTGGTTCATATGACGCCACTATTCAAAACTCATTTTTCCATAGGCCGAAGTATTCTTCGCATTAACGATATAGACAGGATTTGTAAAAACGAAAACATAGAAGAAATTTTTTTAGTAGAAGATACAATGACTGGGTTCCCAGAAGCGTTTCGTACTTTTGGGGATAAGCTAAGGTTTGGGTTTCGGTTTTCTGTTTATAACGAAGACCTTAGTGAAGATTCCGAGAGCAAAATGATTGCATTCCCAAATGGGGACGAAGGGGCCAAAGAGCTATATTCTTTATATACTCGGAGTTTTGACGAGAAGATTACAAACCCATGGGAGTCAACCAAGAACATACAGTATGCTGTGCCGTTTTATGATTCTTTCTTGCATAGAAATTTGACAAGCTTTTCCAATTGCATGATTAGTCCGCCATCCGACATCCCCTTTTTTATAGAAAGAAACGGTCTACCATTCGATATGATTCTTGAAGAAAAAATTGTAGACTACGTCACTAACACTTTCGGCAATGTTGAAGATCATATTGAGTTATCAAAATCAATTTATTATGAGAATATGGAAGACGTCAGCGCATTTCAGACATACAAGTGCATTTGCAATCGTAAGCCTGGCCGACAAGCTAGCTTATCTAATCCACGACTTGACCATTTTGGCAGCGATCGTTTTTGCGTAGAAGCTTGGAAGGAGGACAAATAATGGAAGACTTACTTAGATTTAAATTTGATCAAAAATACATCATCTTCGATACGGAGACTGAAGGTCTAAACCTTGTTGCTTCAAAGCCTTGGCAACTTGCCTGGATCGAAGCTACTGGAAAAAAGATCACAAAAAAGCAAAATCGATTCTTAAAATGGGACGACCTTAAGGTCTCAGAGGATGCCGCAAGAATTACTGGATTCAGTAACAAAGATTATCTCTCTAAAGCTGAAGATCCAGCCGTAGTCTTCAAAGAGTTTATGGATTTAATAAGCCAAGACGATGTCATTGTCGTCGGCCAGAATATTCTTGGCTACGACTTGTATATGCTTGGGGTTATCGCTCGTAATTTAAATACAAAAATAGATTACTCTTTCGCTAAGCGGTGCTTCGATACTAAAGCAATTGCCACAGCTATAGCCAAAGACAACAAAAACCCAGATAAGGAAGATTTTCTAGCTTGGCAACTAAGATATCTTAATTATAGAGAAAGAGGCCTCAAGTCTAGTCAAAAGTTTCTGTTGCAGCATTATGATATTGACTTTGACGAAGGAAAGCTACATGATGCTTTATACGATATAGAAAAGAACTTTGAAATATTTCAAAAACAATTATGGGAATTAGAAATTTAGATCATCTTAAGAATCCAATGCCTCCAGGCGTCCGTCTACCAGGAATTGAGGTAGAAAAGCGTTTCTACCTTGAACTGAGCCTTGACCCCAAATCCTCGAACTTCGACCTTCTGAGGGCACTGTGTCTCCGTGGAGTACAACAGAGGGGTATTGACAAGCTGGATAACAAAAAAGAATACTATGATCGCGTAAAAATGGAGCTCTCCGTCCTAAAGGATTTAGGCTTTGTTGATTATATACTTTTAAATTGGGATGTTTTAAACTTCTGTCACGAAAATGAGATACCAACTGGCCCAGGTCGTGGATCTGCCGCTGGGTCACTAGTTCTTTATCTGCTTCGCGTTACAAATGTAGATCCAATTAAATATGACCTTTTCTTCGAACGTTTTGTCTCTAAAAGCAGGGCAAAGAAAACCATTGTGGATGGTATTACTTACCTTGACGGCTCTCTACTTGCTGACGTAGATAACGATATTTCCTATGATCGTCGCCAAGAAGTCATAAAATATATTGAAGAGCAACACAAAGGAAGAACTTGTAAAATCTTAACCCTCAACACTTTGAGCAGTAAATTGTGTGTAAAGGAGTGCGGTAAAATAGTTGGAGAGATGTCTGAAGATGAAGTAAATCAGATAAGTTCACTCATCCCCAAGCAGTTTGGCAAAGTAGCCAAACTAGACCAAGCACTAGAAGAGAGCGACAAATTCAAGGAGTTTGCGGATCAAAATACAAAAATATTTAAAATTGCAAAAAAATTAGAAGGATTAAACAAAAATACAGGAGTTCACCCATCTGGTATCGCCATTAGTTTCTACGATATTGAAGAAATTATGCCGATGCAAAAAACAAACGACGGCAACTTAATATCTGCCTACGACATGAACGACGTTGCGTCTTTGACTGTCAAGTTTGATATTCTCGGACTTAGAACCCTTTCTGTTGTGAGTGATACTTGTAAGCAGTTAGGAATAAAGATGCAAGATATAGATGTTGGACTCCCAGAAATATATGAAAACTTCAAATTCATTGAGGCACCAAAAGGTTTGTTCCAGATTGAAGCGGATACAAACTTTAAAGTCTGTAAAAAGATCGCTCCTAAAAACCTGGAGGAGCTGTCTGCTGTTGTTGCGATTGCTCGCCCTGGTGCACTTGACTATCTGGATGTTTATGCTGATTATGCTGCCACCTCAAGATTTCAGTCAGTTAATGAATTCTTTGACGATATTCTTTCTTACACTGGCGGCATTCCCCTATATCAAGAGCAGTTAATGAAGATGGCCGTTAAGGTCGGATTTACTCTTGATGAGTCAGAACAACTTCGTAGAATTGTTGGCAAAAAGAAAGTCGACCAAATGCCAGCCTGGAAAGCGAAGATTGAACAAAAGGTGGAAGAAAATAATCTAGATAAACAGGTAGGTGAGATTTTGTGGAAAGTCGCCGAAGACTCCGCAAACTACTCTTTTAATAAGTCGCACTCGATTAGTTACGCCATTCTCGCCGCTATCACAACTTACTTAAAGTTTAAACACCCAAAAGAGTTTTTTCTTTCTCTGCTTAAAATGACAAAGCACGAGCCAGACTCTCATGCAGAGATTGCCCTAATCAACCAAGAACTTTGCTTGTTTAACATGAAGCTTCTACCTCCAGATTTATCAAAGTCTGACATTAACTTCGATATCGAAGGTCGTAATATTAGATTTGGCGTTAATAGCATTAAAGGGGTTTCAGAAAAAACCTTAGAGAGCTTGGTTGATTTTAGAAAAGCTCAAGAAAGTAGCCAAAACAAATACGATATATTTGTAACTGCCAAGCAATGCGGCCTCAACATAGGCGTCCTGTCTGGCCTCATACAGGGCGGAATGATGGACTCCTTCTGCACCTCACAAGCAGAGATACCAAATCGCTGTCGCTTGGTCCTAGAAGCTCAAGCTTTTAATATTTTGACCGATAGAGAAAAGCGAAACATAATACAGCTTGGGGAAAGATTCAATTACGATGCCCTAGAAACAGTACACTCAATAGTGAAAGACTCCTTAATAGCAGATGACGGTAGACCTATCATGAAGCCGTCTCGTTTTGGGACTTTCAAAAAGAAGTATTCATCCTACAGAAAAATTTACGACAAAAACAAAGATCACTTAAAATTTGCTAACTGGTTCTTTGAGCGTAAGTATTTAGGCTATAGCCACTCCACTCAAATTAAAAACGTATTCGGCAATTCCTCTGATCTAGTTGACAGCCTAGAGTTGAAATCTATTCCAGATAATGGAAGAGTAAAATTTGTTGGAGTTGTAACAGACTGTATAGCAAGAACAAGTCGCGCTGGAAACAAATACATGAGAGTAGAAATTCAAGACGATTTTGGTAAGGTTAATTTTATGCTTGCCAATAATAGAAGATCCTCTACATTAGACAAGTACCTTGATGAAGGCGGTAAAAAACCCAAAGAAGATCAAATTGTTTTTATTTACGGAAGCAAAGGCGAAGACATTATCTTTGGAGAAAAGATAAACATTCTTGATGAAAAAATTTACACTAAACTATCTGAAATTAAATAATGGACTTTTCTGAATTTAACTTAACTCCTAGCGCCAAATCATGTTTAGTAAAAAGCCAAAATATGGCTGAAGAATTGGGGCATTTGAAAGTCATTGACTTACATTTATTGTCGTCAATTATAGACCATGAGAATATAAATATAGACAACGCTTTATCTTTTTGCGATATGAGTAAAGACGGTCTTGGTCAAGCTGTGTTTTCTGCCCTGTGTTCTTATAAAGAGCCTAAGCGTAAAAAAAAGATCTATGCAGAAGAGATTATAGAAATTTTAGAGTCATCCCTTGTGATCTCCAGGTCTCTAAAACACGACTACATTGGAGTAGATCACATATTCTTAACAATAATAAATACCAGAAGAGAAATTTCAGAATTTTTAGAAAGTTTAGAAATTGACGTTGGAAAATTATCTGATGTTTTATCTAACTATATAAAAAATGGAGTAGATAAGGTGCCAGTCCAAACTGGCGCTCCCCCCAAGGCTCAGCCACAAGATAAAGATCCAATATGGTCTTGCTGTGAAAATATAAACGAAAAAATTAGAGAAAGAGGCACTTTTGAAATATTTGGTAGAGACAAAGAAATTGATCGAGCCTTTGAAGTTTTGCTAAGAAAAAACAAAAGTAATGTCATTTTCGTTGGAGACGCTGGTGTCGGTAAAACCGCTCTGGTAGAAGGCATGGCTGAAAAAATTGTAGAAAGAGAATGCCCAGATCTTTTGCTTCACAAGGAAATCATATCTTTGGATATAGCCTCCGTTGTCTCTGGAACTATATACAGAGGGCAAATGGAAGAAAAAATCAAAAACATAATCGACTCTTTGAAAACAAACAAGCAATATATCTTGTTCATTGATGAAATCCACACAATTATTGGTTCTGGTACAAGCTCAGAGGGAGGTTTAGACATGGCAAATATACTAAAGCCAGCTTTATCTAGGGGAGAGATTTCCTGCATAGGTGCAACAACTACAGAAGAATATAAAAGTTTTTTTAAAAAAGATTCGGCCCTTGATAGAAGATTCGAAAATATTGAAGTAAAGGAGCCCTCTAAAAAAGAAGTGGAAGAACTATTACTGAAAGCAAAGACTTCCTACGAAGACTTCCACACGGTGACATACTCAGAAGAGGTTGTTAAGCTAATTATAGATCTTTGCGACTACTATCTTCCAGCTAAAAAATTTCCAGATAAGGCTTTTGATATTCTAGATGAATCTGGAGCTAAAACAAAAAAAACACATGTGGTCAGACCGAAAGAAGCTAAAGACATGGAGGAAGATATGATGAAGGCTCAATCCGACTTGGATACCAAAGTTTTTGATAAATTGCATAAGAAGTATGAAGCTATCTTAAAAAAGTGGGGGAAAAAGCTAGAAAAGAGTTCTTTTAGTGTTGACAAGCAAACTATATATGATATATTTGCTAATAAATTAAGCGTAGATGCAGAAACTATAAAAAACAAATCTACAATCAAACCCAAAGGAATTATAGGATTTTAATTATGAGAAAAACAAACCGTATCGTAAAAACAATGAAGCAAAGCGGGGGCCGTTTTTTTGGCCTTCGCACAAAGGATGGAGCTAGCTATAACGCTCAGTTCGTAAATGAGACTCCCAGTTATGTGGTCATTCACGACCGAAATGCTGGCTTGAGGCGAAAGTTCGCCAAAACCAGTTTGGCTGGTCTCAAAATGGGTACTGTAAGTATCTAATCAACTAGGGCGGTAGAAATACCGTCTTTTTTGTGTAATATATTAGATGGAAAAAGGGACAAAAATTAAAATTTCTGATTATCTCCTAAATAGAGTTATGGGAAAAAGCCAGTCATTAAAAATATCTCTGACTGAAAAAAAATATTTACTTAATATTTTTATTGAAGATTCTTATTTAAATAAAAAATTTCCAGAAATTAATCAAATTGATCAATCGATCAAACTTATTGATAGGAACCTTTATTACGACATTTACAAATTTTATTACGACAAACTTGGCTACGCAATTAAGGTTGGAGAAAAAGTTGATTCATTTGTATTTGAAAGAGAAAAGAATGCGTTAGAGTCCATAAAAGATCTAAACCTTTCTCCAATATTTTTTAATACCGCCCATTCGGATAATTATGCTTATCTTTTGACATCTTTTGAGCATTCTCAATCATCAAAAGAATTAGGTCTTTCTTACACTTATGAAAATATAGAATTACTAGCCTCTTCATTGGCAAAAATACACAACGCTACGAAAACAGAAGAGAATGAGAGAGAATATTTTATTGAGTCTCTTTATTCTTTTTCTTTTTATGAAGAAATTTTGGGTTCAGAAACATATGAAGAATTAAAAGAAGTAAAAAACTTTAAAGAAAGTTTAGATTTACTTAGTGCAATTAAAAAAGCAATCGGTATACAGACCTCTAATCATACAGAAGGTTATTCATGTCTTTGCCATACAGATTTAAATCTTTCTTGTATTTTAAATAGACCAGAAGAAATGAAAATTTGCAACTTTTTCGATTCTTTTAAAATTCATCCCGCCTGGGATCTCGCATTTGCTTCTTACAAGTTAGAATTAGATAGCCATCCAATTTATGAAAAAAGATTTTTAGATGCCTATCATGCAGAATCTTTTCTTAAAGAAGAAACATATAGTTATGTTTATTACAAACAACTAGCTTATAAATTTATTTTATATAAACTTGTTGCAACTTATTTTTTTGAACTACTAATGTCAGATAGTGATTCAACAAATTTCTTGTCTCTTTTTAAAAATTACTCTTATATAAGAGAAACTATACAAGATGAATTTTCAGAACATATGGATATGTTGGACGAAATGTTTGTGCCTTACATAAAAAATCTTTAAAAAAAATATTGTAGAATTATAGCAAATATTGTATATAATAGCGTATATGCAATACAATTTATACAAGCCAAACGCCAAAAGCACTGGGTGTGCTTTTTCTTTTAAAGTAATTGAAAAAGATAAAGAAGGAAACCCAACCAAGCCGACATTCTTAATTCAAGCTATCAAGCAAGCCAGCTGGAATCAAAGCAAAAGATCTGGATCATTCAGCGCTAACGCCAAAGACCCAGAGAAGAATATCTATTGCAAAATCAATGAAAATGAGGCTGGCGCTATTTTAAATTCTATTGAGAAATATGTTGAGTTTTCAGCATTTCATACCTTTAATGATGATAAAACCACAATCTCTCTAAAACCGTATCAAAAAAATAATGGTGTAGACGCTTGGTCTTTTGGCGTTATTAAAAACTCCACACTTAAGTTTGGTATTGGAATTGAAATTGGCGAAGCTAGAACATTGAAGACTTTGCTAGAGCTGTACCTTACAACACTTTTTTCTTACGGAGGCCAATGAAAAGGAAAGTCCTAATTCATTCGAATAACGCAAAAGCGTTTACTGGTTTCGGCAAGCATACCAAAAATATTCTTCGCCATTTACAAGCTACGAATAAGTATGAAATTATTGAATTGGCCAATGGAACTCCTTGGGGCGATCAACACCTAAAAATGAGGCCCTGGAAGGCCCAAGGCTCTCTGCCAAATGATCCCGCGGCCGTACATCAAATCAATTCTGATCCAAATAGGGCCAGATTGGCTGGTTACGGGGCGGAAATGATTGATCGAGCAATCAAAGAATACAAGCCAGATATTTATATAGGTATTGAAGATATTTGGGCGTTTTCTAATTATTGGAAAAAACCGTGGTGGAACAAAATCAATAATATGATTTGGACCACACTCGACAGTCAGCCAATTTTACCACAAGCAATTGAAGCTGCTCCCGAAACAAAGAATTTTTATGTCTGGGCTTCTTTTGCAGAAAAAGATATGGTCAAGGCTGGACAAGGTCATGTAAAAACCTTACATGGAACCGTCGATACGGAAGACTTTAATAGATTCGCTGATGCAGACAGGAAAAGACTAAGAGAACAATTTGGCCTTTCCGATGAATTTATTATTGGGTTTGTTTTTAGAAATCAATTAAGAAAAAGCGTCCCAAATTTACTAGAAGGTTTTAAAATATTTAAAAAGGATTGCCCAAAAGCTAAATTACTTTTGCATACCCATTGGACAGAAGGTTGGGATATACCAAGACTTATAGAAGAAAAAGGGCTAGATAATAACGACATTCTGACAACTTATTATTGCTCGTCTTGCGGTCGATATGATATACGACCCTTCAGTGGACAGGAGCAAGATTGTAGATTTTGTGGCGCTAAAAAAACAGTCAGCACAACAAACATCAAACACGGTGTTGATGAAGAACAACTAAATCAAATATATAATTTAATGGATGTTTATTGTCATCCGTTTACTAGCGGAGGTATGGAAATACCCATCTTCGAAGCAAAACTCACTGGACTAATTACTCTAGTTACAAATTATTCTTGCGGGGAAGATTCTTCAACTAGCGAAAGTGGTAGTTTCCCGCTTGACTGGTCGGAGTATCGAGAACCAGGAACGCAATTTATTAAAGCTTCTACTTATCCTTCAAGTATAGCCAAACAACTGAAAAAAGTTTGGAACATGGATTTGAATAAAAGGTTACAACTTGGCTGGAAAGCAAGAAAATGGGTAGAAGAGAACTACTCTAAAGAAGTCGTCGGCAAACAGTTAGAAAAAATCTTAGATGAAATGCCAGATATAGATTATGATTTTAATTGGGAAGAAGAAGAAAAACAAAAATCTTTAGACCTGTCCGATTTAGTAGATGACGGCGAATCTTTAGCTATCGTGTTGCCCCATACAGCCTCAGATATCCTTTGGTTAAATGCTATGGTTGGCGATGTTAAAAACTTATATCCATCCCATGATATATATATATTTACTCAACCAGATTTATATTGTTATATAGAAGATCATCCCGATGTTCATAAGGTGCTCCCATATTCAAAGGAAATAGATAATCCACTTTTACTTGAAGGTAAATCAGATCATGAAGGTTATTTTGACCTGGCTTTTTTCCCCCATCATGGCCCTCAAAAATCAGCTTCGTTTTTTCATAACGGAAAAGATAAAAATACATTTAAATTATGTCGCACATAGCAGAAGTTTACGCAAAGGATTTGGGGGTCAGAATTGGCCTGCCCAAAATAACAGATCATTTTTATCCTAATGTCATGGATAAATATATTTATTTTAATCCACATAGTGATTACCCATCACAAGAATACAAACATTGGGATATTGTTTTCTCTATGATAGAAGGAGCTTTAGAAGAAAAAGAAATAGGTATTTTGACAGCTCCAAAACAAAATGAAGTAACAGTTAAACAAAATAATCATTTAATTAAAAAATCATTATTGTATGTAGGCACAGCTAGCCATCGAGTCCATATTAGTGACATTTTTTCTATTCCATCTGTTTGTGTATTGGGCAACATGTATAAACAAAATTTTGATTTATTTAAATATGCGGAAATCATAACGCCAGATTTTTCAAAACAAAAACCCTCCTTTGAAATTAAGGAGGGTAGAAATAGAGTCGATGAAATCAAGCCAGAGTCTATAGCTAAAATTATATTAGCTCAACTTGAAATCGAGTTAGATCTTAATTTCGAGACAATTAGAATTGGCGAAAATTTTCATAGCTCCACAATGGAAATTGTACCTAACTTTTTTGAGCCCTACCAGGAAGTCAAAGGCAAATCAGTAAATTTAAGATCAGATCTCCACTTTGATCTGGAGATGATAACTTATTGGTGCCAGCATTGCATTGTTAATCTTTACTTAGATAAAGAGCTAGAAGAAGACGTCGTAGCTAATTTATCAAATCTCAAACAAATTGTTTTTAAATATTCCGAAGAACATCAAAAACAAGACCTAGCAAACTTTTTTAAAATATTAAAAAAATACGGAAAGAACATTATTATAGAAGTTTTTAACGAAAAAATAGTTTCTGATGTGAGACTAAAGTATTTCGATTATAGTGTGATTTTAAAACAAGAAGTTCCCGAGGTGTCCGACTTGCCCAAAGACTGTAAATGTATATCTAATAAGCAATTCGCTTCAAACGGGGAGTTTTATTTATCAGAATCTTCCGCTAAAAGACTTGACAAAACGAATAACTTCGTATATGATGGAATCTCAAAATTAGAAATAGAAAGTTTATACTTATATGTCAAAAAATAAATTATACGGCCCAGACCTGTGGAAACGCAACGAACACGGACTCCTAGAGTCCGTTGAATACGAATTTAATCAAGATGGCTCAGTCAACTGGCGAGCCATGATAAGCCCAGAGCACCTATATCCAAATAAGGATCACTTTGAAATGCGCAAGATGCCAGTTCCAGATTCTATTGAGGGCTTGGAAGATAATCAGCTTTTAATCAAGCTAGGCGGGATCAAAGAGTTGGCGAAGCTTCGGGGCTTTCATAATTTGACATACGACATTTACGAGTCCTCGGATAATCGCGTAGTAACCCAGTGTATGATTAATTGGATTGATAACTACGAAAGCAATGGCTCACAAACATTTAGTTCAATAGCTAACGCCACTGTTCACAATACAAATGGATTTGCCGCTAAGTTTCTAGAATGTATTGCAGAGAATCGCGCATTCGTTCGTGCTGTTCGTAACTTTCTCGGTATTCATATCGTCGGAGCTGACGAGATTGACTCTTCAAAGAATAAGTCTCCCATTGTAGCCCCTCCTTCATCCGCTGGAGCGAAGGATATTAGCCCACAGGGCATCCTAAAGGAAAAAGCGGGTACAGACTTCAATTCTTTCAAGGGAAGCCTTAGAGAGTGGTATAAGAGCGGCGCATACACCAATGATCCAGAAGCAATCAAAGAGTGGTCCGATTATAAAGATATTCCAGCAAAAGAATGTCGTAAATTATTAAAATTAATTTAAATTAATTTACAGTAGTTTCAAAGAAGGCGGAATCGACAACGGTTCCGTCTTTTTTTAGATCAAATTTCATATTAAACCCAGAATTATAAGATCCAAAAACAATAGCGTTGTCTATATCATTAAATTTAAATACATCGTGCTCATAATCTTCTGTCACAAGAACGTATTGACCATTTTTTTCTACAAAGGCATCTAAGGTATAATCTAGTTGAGTTAAACTAAACACTCTATCTTTTTTATCTACTGTCACAAATCTATATTCTACATCTTCGTAATTTGAAATTCCAACTCCAAATCCACTACCGCTTATCCTTTGATAACTATTGCTATCCGAATGACCCATTCCTATATTTTTAATTATAGGCTTCATGTAAACATCCCTTTTGCTTTCTATTGTAAATGTAGATCCATAAGTACTGCTTGACTCTGGATTTCTAAGAGCTGCAATTTTGACAGAATAAGTTCCATCTATCAATCCATTTATTTCAAAAGATGTGACATCGTCAGATTCTCTTTGAAATTCTTTTTGTATATATGGCCCAGATTGAGCCGACCTGTAAAGAGAAACTCTGTAAGATGTCTCATTACTATTAGGTTGAGCACTTATTTCTCCAGTTATAGCATAAGTTAAATCGTTTTTCGCAAATTGATCATGTACTGCATTTGGAGTAAGGGGTCTATTTATTGTATGTGCTGGTATACCTATATTATGAGTAATTTCTACATCATCGAAATCTTCACTTTCTATTTTTTTAAATTTTTGTAAGTTGTATTGCATCGCTTCAATATCGAACGTATTATTCTCTTGTTCGGTCTTTTTAATAACTTTATAAGTTTTGTCTACGTCGTTATTTAGCTCTATATTAAAGAAAGAGCCAGTTGGTACTCCAGTTAAATTTTCAAAATTAGCATCTTCAGTATCTAAGAATAATTTCATTGAATTTTCTAGTTCTGTAACCCCAGTTACTTGCATTTTTTGTATTTGTGTTAAACTGGATTCGTCAATAAAGTCACTATTTACAACACCCCTATAAGTATCTGAGTCTTCTCCGAACTGATAGGCTGTTTGGAATCTCACTATATCATATATGTTTTCCAATTCATTCTGTTTTCTATTTGTATATAAATATACCCCTCCATTTGCTCCTAATTGAATTGAGCTCATTTTTACATTACTTTCTACTGTAATATATGGGTCTGGAGTAGAGGACTTTACCGCTAAAACTTTTCCATAATTTATTTCAAAATTCTTAACCTCATCGTCAATTCTAATTATATCCCCTGGCTCTAAACATATGCATTCCGTAGACCCTCTGAACTTTACAATCTCTGTTTCCATTTTATTGCTAAGTAAAACGTATTTTCCCATTCTCCTGGCTTGAGATTTAGATGTAGAACCTATGCCGTTTAACATTTTTGTAATAATTCCGTATTTTCTTATCCCATCTTCGTCTTCTATATATTCTGATTTATTTCCGTATAAATTACTCCTATCAGAGTATACAACTTCGACTTTTGTAAATCTAGCAGAAGATGTTATATCTCCATAACTGAATATTCCATCGTGTACGTTTCCATTGTTGAAAATCGCGCTAATTTCTTTTTCGTTATCTATCGCAAAGTTTAAACCAACTCCATCCCAATAAGTGAATCCCCTAAATACAGAGGCTATGTTTCCTATAACCTCAAATGCATTTTTGGGCTCATAAATTCTAAGATTACAGCTAAACCTCGGCTCTAAACCCCTCGTGGCATCTGACAACCCATCGAAATATCCATCATTATCTACAGCATCGCAATACTGCGCTATTTTATATAGGTTAAATATATTTATATCCTCCCTATCATCTATCGCGTTACCTACTCCATAAATAGGGTTTGACATTATGTCGTATAGAATCCAAGCGGGGTTATCACTCCAGCCTAATTTAAACGTTCCGTCCCAAGGGCCATTGTAAATTCTTTCCCTATTCTTGCCAAAAGTAAAATTTGAATCTAAAACTGCATTCGCTGTACCTGCGAGGTCTGCATGAAATCCTCCCACTCTATCTTTAATGCAATTATCGTGGCGCACTGTATCTATAACAGTTCCGTCCCAATGATGTATTAGTTGATTGTTTTTTCTTATTTTAAGGTCAGATAATTTCGTTCCCGCTTTTAGTTTAGTAGTGCTACTCCAATCTGAGAAGCCCATGAATAAATAAGGAGGCGAGTCTGCATTTAGATTGTTTGTCGTGCCGCCAAATTGTATATTTCCCCTTGGAGTGCTCATTGTATTAGAACTGGTTCCAACCACTTCATCTCCAACTTTTACTTCTAATGTGTATTTTTTTCCGACTGCCTTTAAACTAATGTCATACACATCTGCTGGATTGACATTGCCAACTGTCAAGAAACTTGGATCCGACCTAAATCTTTTAACTACTCCTGCTACATCGTATGTGTCAGTAATATAATCTGTTCCTTGTACGGATAAATTTCTTATAGCGCCACTTCCTTTCCGACTAACTGTGGTATTCTGACTATTAACTCCTAATAAAAATAAACCATTGATTATCACCATTCCATGAGAATTAGATTCCATATTAGCTAATTGAGAAGATGTAAGTTCTACAATGGTCTCGGGGGGATCTTTGCTTACGTCTTTAAGCGTTATTCCATCCAATAAATTACCCTCAATCTTAAATTGTACAAATTCAAATTTGCGAAAAATTCTCGTACTGTTGGAATTTACGCTCGAAACCGTAGTTGTGATTATGGTGTCATTACCATCTTTATTAGTGCCATTAGCTGATCTACCTGCAGCTTGCATATTTATTCTACCATCACTATTGAACTTTATCTCTAGTCTTTGAGGGCTATTTGTCCACAATATAGCGCCGTCAGTAACGTTGTCTCCTATCAAATAATCAAACTGTATATCAATATCTTTACCATCTGCACCATCAGTTACAATAACCTTAGGCACACTAATCGTAAGATTTTGGGCATTGTTTATATACTCCCACTCAGAATATTGATGTTCGTTATTTCTTCCAGCTATACTCGTCACGAGTTCGAAATCGACCTTAGCCTCACCGTCAGTTAAAGTGGATTTTCTTATTACGGCCATTATCGCATTGCTCCTTTGAAATATAGCGACTCTATTTGCCTGGGTAGATCCTCCGTCCATGTCCACAATATACTGAGGGTCACTAGTCGTCGTAGATATAGAGCCAAATCCAATTCTTGCTTCAATTTCAAAATTACTAGTCCCCAAATCAATATGATCATAAACTTTTCCATAACCTCCTCCATCAAAAGTTTGAATACTTCTTAATCCATATTTTTTTGAACTTGAGATAAATCTTTTGTCACTGCCGTCTGCGTTTAATGGTTCGTAGTTTGACGGGATTGCAATAAGTTTTCCTCTGACTTCGAAGTCTCTGCTCGGCGCGACCGCAAAATTTCTCGCATCAAATATTGTGCCAGCTGTAGCTACAAGGGGATAACTAAATGGTTCTTGTATACTTTCAGAAATATAGCTTAGAGAACACTCTCTGGTGATAAGCGTTGAGTCTGTTTCAAAGCTCTTTTTTTCTACTGTAACAAATCTATTAGGGTTCTTCCACTCTTCTCCAGGAAATATAAGGTCTCCAGATGTATACCCATATTGATCTATCATAGCTTGTGTCAGACCTGGTATATCAGTATCATCAACCGTGACAGACTTTAAAGACTTGTTTTTTGGCAAATCTCCTATTCCAGAATATGTATCAAGATAATTAGAAGTTACAATACCAGCATATCGGACAAGGTCTTCTTGTTCGAACAGTCCTAATGCTATATTTTGTATATTATTTCCTGCGGCCAATAAATCACTTACAACTCCGCTCACTCCGCCTTTAAAACCGTAACGGTAAGATATTAATAAAGTTTCAGATCTTTGGACGCCAGCATCGTTGCCGTCAGCTATGATGTCGCTTAAACCTTCTATAGCTATGGTGGGCGTACATTTTTTTACGTCTATTCTTTTAACTGTGTGAGTATATGGATATGCATCGTTTTCTAATGGGGGATTGATCATCCAATTTGAAAAGTCTCCCCCTTGTCTCGGGTCAGAATATCCTTGCCCGTCGCCAGCTCTAGCGTCTCCTCCATATGAAAGTGGGCCGAATAATTTTTTTCTTATATCAAAATCTTGAACTCCTTCATCATGACCCTCCATTGTTGGTTGAGTTTCGAAACCATTTCTAAAATCAAAATCAACATTTCCATAATTGTATTTGAAATTTAAATCACTAATATAGCCTAGGCCAATTTCCTTACCAGCTATTTCTCCTCGGATAGGAGATAATTGACTTGAGCTTGGCGATTCTAGTGAAATCGGGCCAGTGGCACTATCATAAACAAAAACATCGTATCCGTTGTCTAGGCCACTTTGTAGTGTATTTGGGACATTGACGCCCTTTTGAGCAAAAAACTTTCCAGTATTAAATACCCCTGCGGACGCTTCCTCCTCGTTATCCCCAATTTCGAAAAAGTATATCCCTCCTCCAGCAAATCCATCTATCAAATATTGTTTTCCTACTTTACCAGCTTGATTTACATCTAGTACATTTGGAGCAGCGGTGTAGGTACCAAACTTGCTATCATTTAAAACTTGATAACCATAAATAACTGAAGAAGGAATTTCTACAACTCGTCCATCTTCCTGTTGTATTGATCTTTTTGCTTTGCCCGCTCCATTATATACATCTAAATCGAATATTGTGGCATTATAGATTTCATTTGCTACAGCATTGAAGTTGGTAAGTTTTACATTCCGCTCTTTCCATGCAATAGCTGGGGAAAGATTAGCCGCACCAGGATATTGATACCAAATAGAGCTCTCTCTGTCAACCCACGGAAAATCTTCACTTGTTGAGGTCGCCTCAGCAATTGCTAGACTCGTGTCGTTCCCATTAGTGCTACTTGTGGCATATGAGTAAAGTTCGCCAAAGTGCCAAAAAAAGTTTCCATTACCAGCGTCTTGCTTAAAGATAGTAGCTGTAGCCGCGTTACCAGCTGAATTGGTGTACGCTACGTTCCATTTTAATGATCCCTCTGACCTAAGCTGTGTCGGTGTCGACGCGCCTGCTTGCATCGCTATTGTTGCGGTTCCTTTGAAAGTATTAGTTCCATCGCTCCATTCAATTCTGAAATCAGTTACGGTGGCTGGGTCTACAGGGGCGCTGCTATCAAATTGGTTGGTGGTGCTACTTATCCTTGAATATATATTATCAGTATGTGGAAAAATTCCATTCAATTTAAATTGAATAAACCCAAATCTGCTTAAAGACTTATTTTCCTCCAAAAATTCCAACAAAGCCTGCTTGTCTTGACCAATTTCTTCTTTTTTAAAAACAGACATGCCAGAATTATTGATATTATAGGTTTCGGGAGCTACCAATTCTCCAGATATATTATTGAAAGCAGTTTCTATATTTCCGCTAGTTAACCTACCCATCATTTGGATTTGATCAAAGTCTACTGTCCTTATTTGAGCTTGAGATGTGCTTCTGTCTAAAACTGAAGTATCTTCTAAATATACAGACTCTAGCAAATTTATATTATTTGGTTTTTTTCCTTCTTTATCAATCAAACCATAAATTGGACCTTCAGATATTAAATCCATAACAGCCATTGACGCGATAGATTGCAATGCATCTTGACCCGCAGTTGGTGGCTCAAGCGTAGCCGAGCCTCTGATCGGCTTAGCCTTTGACTTTAAATATTCCTTGTAGTCCTTCATCCTAATTACATTACACTATATTGACAAGGCAGTAATCAATTACTTTTTTCCTGTCACTAAGCAAAAGTTTTAGTTTTATTTCGCTTTGGGTTGCTTTGGGTTTTATTCTGCCTCCATTTTGTTTAAATCCTGTATTTTTTTTAGTATAATTTTTAGTGCTTTCTTCGTATTCGTAAACCTCAAGGCACAAATTTTCTCCATCTGCAAAAACTGTTTCAAAAGTTTTCATATTTCTTAACTCTACAAATATACTCATGTCGTCATGACGTTCTATAGTTATAAATCTTTTCGCATGATTGAATTGTGATTGCGTTTTTCCATTAACCCTTATCGTTGCTATTTGTATCGGCTTTGGTTCAACTGGTAAAACTAGTACTGAATGTCTAATCATAATTTTTTATCCGTTAAATATTTTTCTTGAATCTGCTGATTCTACATCTACCGACGTTATTTCAAATGAATAAGTTCCATAAACATTAATGTCATCGAAACTACCCGTCGTTATAAATTTATTATTTTGAACAACATCTTGTTTTGCTATTCTCCTTGTATTTGTGGTGCCATTTGGATGGACGACGTTAATATTGTAAATTGTTTCATTGCCATCTAAATCTCCACTAATTGTAAAGTTTATTTTTTGAGCATATTCAGTGTTTACTAATTCGGTCGAAAATCCGTGTGGTTGAGTAATTGTCTTAATTGTATTTTCGGGTATGCCAACATTATATGGCTCTGTCTCATCTAAAGTAAAATCAGTCGGCTTTTCAATCAAATCAAACTTTTCTTTTCTATATTCTGTGGCGCTAATAGCATACAAATTAGTATCTTCTGGTTGTATAGTTAATACTCTATATTGTTGTGGCACCCTGTTCGTCAAATCTAAATTAATCAAAGTGCCGACTTGAACATCGGAAAAATATCCATCTGTGTCGTCTATACCAATTTTTATTTTGCTAGACAAATCTTCTACTCCAGTAATTTTTAATTTCCTAACTTGAGGTATGTACATATCATCTAACTCTTGGCTTCCGATTGTGCCTCCGTTTCCAACATGATTATACAAGTCAACTAATTTATCTTGTCCTGTAGACATTATTACATAAGCCCCGCTATGATTATTAAGTATAGAATTTACGTTTGGCCTGTTTTCTATTGTTAATGATTTAATAGAAGGGTAAGTAAGGCTGGAATCAGAAGTCGAACTATCTGCTGATACTTTTATTTTTCGACCAGCGTTTACGGTTAAATTTTGGTTATCGCTGGTATCGGCTATATCAATTACTTCCCCAAAGACTGTAAAGGTATTAAAGCTAGGATCGTTAGACGCTAATATTCTTAATTTTTTGGCACCATGATAGCTTGACATTTCTACTTGAATTTGTGATATATCTTTAGCTGATCCAAAATCAACAGTTAAATAATTATCAGACGCATCATACCCCGCTGCACTAGACAAACCTAAAGTCCACCACATGTTACTTCCGCCAAAAGCTTGGTGTGGTCCATATGTACTGCTATTTGAATAACCAGCTGTTACAGTTAACCCATCCCTTACATAAGGTCCAATTTCAAGTGTCGTTCCATCGCCCGCAACATAATCACTACCATTACTTTGAAAATTTGTTTCGGGAAAACTTTTACCATTAGTATCTATTAAAGTTATTTCTTTAATAGATTGCTGATCGGTCGTTGCAGTGTTATCGCTGTTTGTTCCTAAAAATTTAAAATATCGGAACGACCCTTGTCCAGCGAATGTTTGATCTCCAAAATCCTTTTGTAAAATCTCTGCGTAACTTGGTTCGAAGGTTTTAAGTTCATCTTGGACTTCAATAATATCTCCTATAGAAACCATCAAGCCTTGGCTAGATGTTTTAAAGTTTACGATTTCTCTTTCTAGTTTATTTGAATATAAAATATATCTACCCAATCTTCTTGCTTGGCTTCTACTTGTTGCGCCTTTAGCCGTCACCGTTCTTCTTTTTAGGCCATTTTGTCTCATTCCATCTTCATCGATTACGGTTTCTTTTTTAGCTGTATAGTCATCTTTTTTATCTAAATATACTACATCTGCCACATTGAATAACGCAGACTTGTCTGTCGTTTGATAATTAAATATTCCATCAAAAACATTTCCATTATTGAAAACCATCATAGTCTCTTTAGGTTGATCTGCAAAAAAATCAAGACTACCATTTGCCCAGAAAGCCATTCCGTTGAATACGCTAGAAATATCTTTTATAGTCTCGAATGCATTATTTTCTGAATCTAACATTATGTTGCAAGAAAACCTTGGTTCTAATCCACCTAGTCCGTTATCTAATCCAACGAAATGACCATTAGAATCTACAGCATCACAATATCTACCAATTTTATATAAGTTAAAAATATTTATATCTTCGAGATCATCTATCCTATTGCCAATTCCATATCTTTGATTAGTCATTAAATCATAAAGTATCCAGGCTGGATTATCAGACCAGGCTAATTTAAATGTTCCATCCCAATCCCCATTATAAATAACTCTTGTTCCTAAACTTGAAGCATCCTCCACAAATCTTGCATCCCTTTTATCTGGACTTAAAGGAAAATAATTAGAAGGAACTAATATCTTTTTTAATCTTAACTGATATTGCTTGTTTGGGGGCGTTTGAAATGTTCTCGCATCTATTGATGTTTTTAAGATAGCGGAAAATGGATATGAAAAACGTTCTTTTATAACTTCTGTAACTTGGTATACTCTAGCGGCTCTACCTATTCTGACAGAATTTGTTTCAAAATCATTTTTTCTTATAACAACTTTTCTTGGAAATTGGTTACATAAACTGTTTATATCTTCATTGGGGTAATCGTCGACTATTTCGTTGTAAGAGGGTAGTGTGATTTGATCGCTATCCGTCGCAAAAAAACTAGTAACAATTCCAAAATGAGAAATTTGTGTTTCTTGCGCAGGGAATATACTTTCTGGAACCCCATCAAAAGAGACAAAAACTGAAAAGTTTATTTGTGTGGCGTCTTGCTTAACACTGCTATCTAAAACACTTAATTCTGTTAGAATATCTTGATATAATCGTTCAATAATAAAAGTCACCGTTACACAATCTACATCTTTTCGTTTAACTATATGTGTACAGTCTATTGTATCGACGTCTAATGGGACATCATTCATCCAGTCGGATTGCAATGTTCCATCTGATTGAAGATCAGTGCTAGCTGTACCTTCGACAGCACTATACTTTCTCATCCCATAGTCTCCCAGCCTATCGATGGTGGTGCCTAGGGCGGTAGGGTCGGAGGTGGTCTGAGTTCTGTTTATTTCTTTTAGATGAGGATCGGTCTTATCTCTAGAATTAGTTGGCCCAAATATGCTCTTATTATAATCCGTGGATGTGCGGCTTTCATTAGTAATTGGTTCTTGGACCTCTTCTCCAAACCTATAATCCATTGAAAAATCGGTAAAATTAAATAAAGTTGAATCTTTTTCAATTGTTTTTAATTCTATGTCTTTCCCATAAAGCTCAGCATCCGTTATCTTAATATTCGGATTAGCTCTATGCACGTATTGAAATTTACCATCCTTTTGAGAAAACACATCATAATCTCCAGATATGCCACTTGCTATTTTTTGGCCACTTATTTCCGCACTATCATCAGTTGTTATAAATATTTTATTAGTGTCAAGTGAGTGATCAGCATTTACTGGTAAACCCTTTTCTCCTAAATAAACTGGAAAATTAAATGCTCCCTTAAACCTGTTTGACTCAGACTCCGTTAATTCTTTTCCAATATTATATGGTATATACGATCCAGTTACCATCGGCAACCTAGTCTCCGCGTAATCCTTCGCTGGCGTGTAAGACCTATACCGTCCTTCTATCGCTCCAGGCTCAAAATCATTAAGCATATATTCATGGGTCATAGACTCGTACTCAGTTCCGCGGCGCACATCAAAACCAGTGACTTCTGGATAGGCGCATCCGAGAGTATTAGAATCGTCTAATGACAATACGTTACCGCCCACCGTGAAATATAATTTATGATTTTTTTTAAAATTATTATTAACTAATGGAAATAGTGGATTACCTGCGCTATCTGCAAAGTTACTAAACTTTATACTGCAAGGATCTAGTAACTTACCATTATGCGGTGGCCCAGAAGATTGTGCTCTAGAGTTTTCATCAAATTTCTTGGCGGTGGCGGCTGTCAGTACATATCCATTTTGATTATAGTGGGTGGCCGCACCATAAATAGGATATTTTCCTTGGTAATAGTATGCTATTGGGTCTATTATGCTAAAAGTATGTGTAGGTATCGTATAGTCATACCAAGTGGTCAAGCCTGCATTAGCGCCGACCCAGGGATAATCTGTACTTGTTTCAGTTGCTCCATCAATCGTGTTACTTATGTCGCTTCCATTATCGCTACCCTCGGCCCACGAATTAACGAATCCGCTTACCCGTGTATTCCTATCGTAGCGTTTTAAACGCCAATAGTATGCGTCTGAACCCACTGCCTTTTGTTTGTCAAGTAAATTGTCGACATGTCTCACTAGGGTTGGTCCTGGCCCTATCGGAGTGCCACCACTACTCCCGTAATCGTCTGGCGTCTCATAGATGCTACGCCCATCCAAGTAGTCTCCAGCACGATAACGCGCAATCCATTGTCTCGATCCATTTTTTAGAATTGGTTGCCCATTGCTATTTGCATATAATCTTACGCTTTCTTTAGTGCTTATAGCTCCATTACTAATTTCCATATCAAAAGTAGCTACTTTATCACAAATGGAATGATCTTCTGTTTGTTGCTTTAGTCCAAAAAATTTATCAGCAGAAAAGCATATATATCCAAAATCGTTTTTAGGTGTGTATTGATTTGCTAAATTTTCTCCTAAAACTGCAAGATCATTTAAATGAAACGCGTCATCTATCATTCCAGCTCCTGGATTTGAGTTGTTTTTATAAGCTCTGATTTGGCATCGCCCTGGTTCGCCAGTATGTAAATATTCTTCATCAAAGGAGTGCCACTCGTCTGCAGGATATTGATCATTTAGTCCTGTTACTCTAATTATATTTTTGTAGTCGGAACTGGAACCCACACCAGGAGTAATTTTATTGAGCGGTGCAACGCTTTGAATTCGTATAGAATTAATATTAGTATTAGTGGAGGGTAGTAGAAAAGATCCAGTAATTCTGTACTTTACTCCTTTTTGAAAAGTCTTTAAATCCTCATAACCGTAACTACCCTCATTATCTCCCCGCTGCTCATAAATATACATGGAGCCCTCGCCTGGGGCTGTAAAAACATCACTGTGTCTTTGATCATTTAGACCGCCCGTAATCGCTTTACTGCGAGTAACATTCAGTCTTGGCATTATATTATATAGCCCATCTGTTCGATCATCGCTCCCAGCTGGGTGATCGCCCACTCTAGGGGCGTTATTAAATGGCTCGGATCTAAAAAATTTATGAGGTTTCCAGTGATCTAATCCAAGATTATTTATCTTATTACTTAATACATCTATTAGGGGTTCTTTTAATCCTTGCGGGTGCGTGTTTGTAGCAAATTCGTTTACAAATTTGGAAGGACGTCCATTTTCAAAAACACTGGCTGTAGATCTATTACTCATATAAGGCAATTGATAGTCCCCAAAGCCCAGTGCCGCTGCGCAATAATACAATACAGACCTGCGTTGATCGTCGTTCCGAGGCGCAGTCGTGGAGAAGTGTATATAATTAATCATGGCTCTTGAACAAAAGATTTGGCCCAACCTTCCCTGTTCGTTTACTGATTGACCATGGTTATAACTTCCTTGGTATACTACTGGTTTACTTTCTGGAAAGCTCCAAGCGCTCTCCATGTTCCAATTACTAACGAGCACATCTGGAAAGTACAATTTTTGAACATTGTAGGGCGATTTTCTGAACCCAAATCCCGCTCTATAATAACTCATATAATTATCGGCGCATGAGTGGGCAATCGCAAACTTTCTCCAATTCAAGTAAGACATAGAACCATCGGCCCTATACCGATGACCAATGTTACTCATGATATATGTGTCCATGGGATACATGAAATGAAGGGGCTGACCATTGCCTTGCGTGATATTTGGATCTAGCGTCATTTTTTCGACAAGTATATTTTCTAATTTATTCTTGTCTGTAATAACCAACTGACGTCTTGTACTTCCCATAGATGCATCGTTGATGGGTAGCATATAAGTGGGCTTAGGAATAGGCTCTCTATGATTAAATCTTTTTACCAAATCCTGTTCGTATTCATTTATTTTTCCACTTACAAAATGTTCCACATGGTGGGTTGCCACATCCATTTTAGCTACTGTTAAGGGTTCAGTTCTTGTCGCTGTTGATTTAGGCTCTTCTACAACCGTCCCGTCAAGATATGTGGCTTCTAATGGGCCGCAACTTTCTCCTTTTTGATTTACAAAACCTTCTATTGGGCCATCAGAAACCAAATCACAACTAGTAAGTTTAGCGGTCGATAGTTTTAAATCAGATCCAAGCGGGGTGCTTAATCTCGTAAATTGGCCGACTATGGAATCTGCATTAGCCTGCAGTCTAACCGCTCGCCTTTTATCGTTCGAAGCCGACAAGCTACCAAAAAGAGCACCCCTCACAGAAAATTTACTGTAATTTTTATATTTTTTTAAAATATATTCTTTCATTAAAATGTTCTATATAATTCAGATACAGAGCTACCAAAAGAGTTTTGTATTTTTAATAAAGCATTTGTTCTATTAGATTTAAATCTTCTTTGTAGTTGAGCGTCTAAATGTAATTCAAAGTTTGTAACAGAAGTCCCGATAACATAAGACCCCACCCTCAATCTTCCATATACAATAGGTATAGCTCTGCCCTGTGTAGACACATTGCTTGGATTTTGAAAAAGAAAGGATGAATTTTTTATAGACGCTTTAATACTTGATTCTCTCGGCTCGTTTTCTGGTATAGGCGTTAGCAAATACATAATACCAGCAATAAGCAAACCCACACCTAATGCTATAAAAAATGCAGATACGGCGACACTCAAGCCCCCAAAAACACCAATACCAATAGCAGCAACTCCAAGGACTACTGCGAAAGCAGGCCCGTAACCAATTAGACAAGGAACTAAATCCACTTGTTCAATTTTCTTTTCGCTTTGCATTAATTCAAATGCGTTTTTTGATTTACCATCTAATATTATTTCGTAGTGTCCTCCAGCTTTAGCATTATCAATAATATGCTTTCTAAATCCAGGGAAAATAGCATCTAAAGCATGGACCACATCTATAGGTTTTTTTATATTTGCAAATTCAAAAGACTCTCCGTAAATTTTTTGGAGTTTGCCATGTAGTTTGATTTTTGTCTTCATTAGTAGCCTCCTCCTCCGCCGCCGCCGCCGCCAGCACCACCCGACGAGGTTGAGCTTCCGCCAGTTGAAGATGATGTATTTCTATCAATAGCCTCAATTAAAGTTTCCGTTACTCTAGATCCAACTCTAAGTTCTCCATACCCAACTGGGACGTTACTATATTGAGATGTAAAATTACCTTTAGATGCGAAAAAGAAAGATTTTCCGCCTAACTGAGCTACCATTGCTTGCGGTTCATTTTCTGGAATTGGAGTCATTAAATATTGTATGCCAGCCATAACCAATCCAATTGCTAAGTTTACTGCAAAAGCAATACCTACTGGCCCAGAACCCCCGACAAAAGGAACAATATCTATTGTTTCAATTTCTCTTTTGTTTGAAGCTTGATTTGCGTTTTCGACTAACTCTCCATCAACTATAAATTGGTATAAATGATTTCTTTCGGCTTCTCTAAGAAAGAAATTTTTAAAACCATCATAGTTAGCATCGATAGCCAAGATAGCGTCTACTGGTTTAGCGATGTTCGCCATTTTAAAGTGGGGCTTAAATTTTCTTGCAACTAATCCGTGTAACCTTATTTCTGTCATGCTACTTCCTCCCTTAGTTGATTTAGTTGCTCTTGTTTCGCGTCAGAATGCTCTGGTTCATGAATTCCAAATTTATTATTTTTTGTACAATAGATCAAAAATGGATAACAAATAACATCGGCAGATTTTATATCAAAAGGTGAAGGATTCTCAGTTCCGTCATTATGGGAATGATAAACAGCTACAATATCGCTATTGTTTTTTATGTAAAGAAATTCCTTTGCTGGTATGTAAAATTGATTTTTTTTGTCTTCTGCTCGGTTTTCGCACATGATCAAATCAAGCTCCCCATCTTTATATATAATGAAACCGCAACGCTCTTCGGAAACATCTTTTTCACATTCAAATTCTATTTTTCTTTTTATGCTCATTAGTAAGAATATTTTTCTGTTCCTGGAAATCCACCATAAGGAAGATTTTTATTATTATTCACGCCACCTAAATCATCGTTAGCATATCTTAATCTGCAGCCAAATAATTTCTTAGAACATTCGTCTTTAATCCATAAGTCTGGCCTATCTTCTGGTCTTGCACCAGCAGCTGATGTATGGGCGCTTTTGCATATATAGTAAACTGGGTGTTGCTGATAGTAATTTGATGTAAGCCCTTGCCCTTCACTTACCCTATCGCTAAGCGTGAAAATATAATCCGCTACTTCGTAAGATTTGTCAGCTTCCCATAGCCCTTCTGGAGTTATTAAAGTATCTACACTAGTAGAGCTCGCCGTCACAGGAAATAAATCGCCATTTAATGAAAAATTAGTTCCAGCACCAGTGACAAATGACTGGTCATTTGCGGTAGCTATCGGCCTATCATGCCCTGGCTCGGTTTTGTTGTATCCATACCTACATCCAAATCCTCTGTAAATCCAAGAACAGTACCTTGCCGAAATTTTTCTAGATGGGATTTCTATATTTTCAAGCTCCAAACTAGAAACTAATTCAAACTCAACTGCGAGTTTATTTTCAGACATTTTTCTAGAAATGAAATACTTGTCGTCTGGCATTCTAGCATTAGGGTTCGCAGTTCCCCATGGATTTTGATTATTAGGAAAGTTTGCATCGTCTATAAATTTTAAAAATGTTCTTTTTCTTACCACTTTTGCACCATTCAAGTTATCAAAACGCCTCAAAAGGGAAGAAATATAAAGCCCTGCGTTAGAGACCTTTACTACAGGTCTAGGCAATCTCTGGTCACCCAATAAATCAAACCCCTGCGCTTCTGCTGGAATTGGCAAATACTCTTGGCCATCAAAGATAATTGGCCCTCCAATGCCATTAGTTCCTCCATGAAAATTGATTTGGGCTTGAGAATCTTTCTGGTAATTGTAATATAATGTAAATAATTCCAACAGTGCCGTCGGTTCTACATCAAAAATAGCTCTTGCAAAAGCTTGATTTATTCCATTTGCCATGTATTATATTACACCCAAAAGACACAAATTAAAATGAAGTTGAAAAACATTTCTTACAGAAAATATGAACCTAAAGATTTTGAGAAGCTTTTTAAGCTATTTCTTAAGTTCCAGTCAAAGGTTAAGTTGACCCAGTACGATCATTTAGGTAAAAATCAAAGCATTCAGTTTCTTCTTCCATATTTGGCTGGCGAATTAAAAAAACTACTAAAAGACCATAAATATCATTATATTTTACAAAATAACGAAAATAATGAAATTATTGGTTACGCCTGTTTAGACGACAGTATTATTATGGACGGGCAGATTGATTTGATCTTGCTTTTTAAAGATGAAGACATCACATATGATAAAATTTTCAAATACATACTTTTTTTAGGTCTTAAAAAAGAGTTCGAAGGCAAAAGAATTTTTGCTGTTTTAACTCAAAGAGACAGGTTTGATACATATTTCGAGTTTATAAAAAGGCTTTTCCCAGTTTATGTTATGCGCAAAGATTCTTTCGGAAAAGTATATATAGAAATTTTAGTATGAGAGTATGTGTAAAGATTATCTTTCATATATAAATAATTATGATCATTTTGTATAAAAATAATAATAAATGTTTTGTTCAACGCGGTGAACCGTACTTAAGTTTGGATGAAGAAGAAGACAACTTATCAGATCTTATCTTTGCGAAAGTTGTTGCGAGCAGTGAATATGAATCGTTAGATAATGAAATGTCCCCAATTTTAGAGATAACACAAGACTTAGAAGACCCAGAAGGGGAGCTCGAAGATCTCCCAGAAGAAGACGATTGAATTTGCTGTTAAAGTAAGGATTTATCTATATTTTGGTGTAAATGTTATATATGTCTGAAAATATTCATCGTTTAGAAAAAGAAATCCACTCAAGCCATTCCATTACCTTGTTTTCCAACAATCATTTCGCAAACAGAATCGGCACATTAACTTCTCAATATTCACTTACCGAAGATTTTCACGCATATGCCAACGTAATCCAAGAATTAAATAGAAAATATAGTCAATTTAATCTTTCAAGTAAGATAGTTTCTTCGGTAGATGCTGGATTTAAACCGACAAATTTAACTGACTTTATAGCATCTTTGGATTCTTCTCCCACAGATGATATACTCACAGAGGCTGGTGATATCTTAGTACAAGAAAATGGATTCAATCTAATCCTCCAACAAGATATATAAAATTTAACTTGACATTTTCATTTATCCAGCTTACTATGTATAGTAATGAGCAAATGGACGGAACAACAAAGGGGAGCTTTCTGGAAAAAAGAAGGTAAAAATGGTAAATACTTAGCTGGCTATGTAGTAATAGAGGGTAAGAAACACCCCGTAACGGTTTTTCCCAACCAATATAAAGAGAAGCAAAATCAACCAGAGTTTATTATCTACGAAACTTTTGGCGGCTCTAATTAAAACACCCAGCGATATCCAACGAATACTTTGTTCTTAAAGACGTCGGCGTCTTTATTTAAAAGATGTAAGCCTTGGTAACCGACTTCAGTATAGTGGTTCTCGTTATACTTCCAAGAAAGAGTTATACTTGACATAAACACTTCTTCTTCACGCTCTAATCCAGCATTATACCGATTACCAATATCTTTGTATGAAGTAAGAAGATGGGCGCCCATTACGTTTACTTCGAGTTTTGGCGTGATTGGGTATTTTATCATAAGAGATGTTTTTAAATTCTCTTTCATGTTCCAATATGCTACAGATGAATCCAACACTTCGTAAACTGTGCCCAATAGAATCACTGTGCCTTTTTCCGTGAAGTAGGTTATATTAGCACCATACGTTGGCACAGAGTATTCAGTGAGGGTGCCATATTGATCTTCGATCAACGCATCAATAATACCATAGTTAAATTTTATGATAGTTGATGGATTCATTATATACGAAAATTGTGCATAATAGGTATCGGTATCAATTGCTCCACGACCTCCCTTGTAATCTAAGAGAGATTTTTTACCAATCACTTCTAAGATAAAGCGTTTACCAAAAATTTGTTCCGCACCAAACGTAAATGTATCTTTGGTAAAGTCTCCATTAGTTAGTTCGTCGCCAACTCCTACGGGTAAGTTTTCAGACCAACGTTTGATATAACTTTCATAACCACCTTTTATTTTTAAAAGATGTCGAGGTTTCCACGTTAGCATATACGAACTCTTATTGATGAAGTAAGTTACATCGAGGTCGTCATTAATATCACTTGGTTCTCTTTCTAAATGAGAGAATGAATCAGAAGAATCAAGAATAAGCTTCGGTGTTATTTCGTATCTGCTTCTAATGCCGATGTTGCCAAATATCAATGTTTTATCATCAACGCTTCTGTACCTTATTTCTGGTTGTGCTTTTAGATTTATTAAATCTCTAAAGAACTTACCTTCTATTCCTAGCGATTGGCTGAAGTAAAAGGTCGATGTTTGATCGGGCGTTCCAGCCGCCCGCATAAAGACATTGTCATCGTAGAATATTCTACTAAATGAAGTTAGCTTAAACTTCTTCTCTGCATAGAGAGTAGATGCTATTAATAATAAAACTATAAGAAACTTACGCATTCCTTCTGCCAATTGCTACATATAAAAATGCAATCCAACCAAATAGCAAAGCATAGGTTGATGGTTCGGGTATTGCGGATGTAATGTAACCTGGCCCTGTAATATTCACGTCCATATGTCCAAATGCTTCATAGTCAAAAGAAGAAAACACAATAGTATAGTCTATCCCTTTTTCTAAATCAAACGAACCAGAGAATGCGCCAGGTTCACCAATAAATGATGGTTGGTCGCTTTCACCTTCACCTTGTTGTGGTACTCCTCCAACAAAACCAGTATCACTTCCATTGTTGAATCCCCAAGGTCCATCTATAATAAGAGATGTTGGTGCTTGATTATAGATTAACAATTGTGTATCTGTGGTTGCACCTTCAAGACCAATTAAACTGCTTGCATAATTATTGAAAAGATAACTACCGCTTTTGTCGGGTGTCGCAATAAACTCTTGGTAATAAGTTTTGTTGGTTTCTGTTCCATTGCCCGATAAGCTAAAACCTTCCACATACTTTGTTAAGTCAAATTCTACGTGAAGATCGTAAGTAATCAGTTCACCTCTTGAAAACGGTTTTCCTAAACCAATGATGTCGCCATAAGCTAGCGAAGATACAATAAATAGTAGTAATGTGATTATTTTTTTCATTTTTTAAATATATTTTTAATAAAGTTGATTGCGCTTCCTATTAAGCCGAAAAATCCAGATTTTTTCTCACCTTTAGGGAGAATGTGGAACACGATAGATAAAATACCGATTGTGGCTATTGCCATCTTAAATAAATTACCTTTTGCTAATTCTATTATTTCTTGTATCATTTTTTTATGTGGTTAAAGGGCTAGATGGAGATACTACAATAGCATCATCTGGTGTAATTACGGGGTCTATATCAAATACGTCTCCAGTATTATCGCTATCTATGTCTGAGTGCGGTTTAATTGGGTCTATTTCGTCCACTGGAGCTTCTTCCGCCTCTACTACCTCTGGAGCCTCCTCAACGGCTTCTTGGCTTGTTTCTGTTGATTCTGGCTGCTCTGTTTTGGACTCTTCAGCTTCGGGTTCTGGCTCTCCTTCTGCTACTTCCTGCTCGGGTTCTGATTCTTCTTCGGGCTCTTCGGCTTCTTCATCGTCGTCACCCCCAAATAATCCAAAGAAACCACCTTTCTTTTTCTTTTTAGGCTCTTCTTCCGCTTCCTCTTCTACAGGTTCTTCGGTTTCTTCTTCTACGGGCTCTTCGCTTTCCTCAGATTCAGACTCCTTAGATTCTTTTGGTTCTTCCTTATCCTCTGATTCTTCAGTTTCTTCAGCCTCTTCTGATTCTTCTGGCTCTTCAACCTCCTCAGACTCTTCACTTTCTTCAGATTCGCTCTCTTCAGATTCAGACTCTTCTGTTTCGTCTGAACTCTCTTCTTTTTTGGCTTCTCTTTCCTCTCTTTTCGCTTCTCTCTTCTCTTTAGTTTCCTCCCTCTTCGCTTCTTTTTCTGCTTCTGCTTCCGCTTCTTCTGCGGCTTCAGCCTCTGCTTCTGCTTCGGCCTCTGCTTCTTCTGCGGCTTCCTCAGCCTCTATTCTTTCTTGCTTATCTTCAACAGTTTCCATCTCATCTGCTACTTCTAATAAGCTTTCAGATGCAGATTCCAAGGCTCCACCCACCATTGGTATATTTTCAATGATTGGTATGCTATCAATAAGGTATGCGGCGTTTTCTATAAAATAATTGTTAAATGTTTGTCCGTATTCAATTTCAACTTCTCTAACTATCTCGGTAAATTCTTCTGTTGAACTAACAACGGTTTCAGCTTGAAAATATGTAGCGGAACTCATTGCTATTACTCCAGCCGCCCCAAGACCTTGGACATTAGTTACTATTTGACCAACGTATTGACCAGCTCCCTCTAATGCACCACCCGCT
>Ga0209091_10000444_pt1 | contig 39822 bp, 29 predicted proteins | sample ArcticOcean_MG_C_6_FD_187438 | JGI IMG/M metagenome (GOLD analysis project Ga0209091, IMG submission 187438) | Marine microbial communities from western Arctic Ocean - ArcticOcean_MG_CB8_128 (SPAdes) (version 2) | ecosystem: Environmental > Aquatic > Marine > Oceanic | place: Arctic Ocean...
ATGAAGAAACCTATCATTCCAGCGCCACTGTTTACGAATTACATGTGTACTTACACGGATTTCATGCTCTGACGATTTATGGCTTTGATGAAGGTGACTCGAAAAATATCGTGGGTCGATTATTGTCTCTTTATGATATTGAGTTCCGATATACAGAACATTACAATCCGCGAAACCCTGGTAGAAGTGGTGGTAACTAACTGATGTCGAATATAGATAGCCGACATATCATTTCCATGAAGTAACGAGGGTTCTATCAGATCCCTCAAGAGATTATGGAGAAGTACAATGGGTGTTCAGTCCCCCAGTACATTGCCTAGCGTCTGTATAGGCATCTCACTAGAAGGTATACAGTGGGTAAAATCGCCCATATTGTCTTAAATTAGTTTGATGACGTAAATACATGGCGTCTATCCAAGATATTATGTTGGCAGTTCTCAATTTAATTTTCGCTTGTGGAGTATACTATTGGATATACTCTGGTTTTAGAAAAGACCATGTCAAAAAATATGGTGAGGCAGAAACTCAAAGAGTTGTTGAAAGAGACACAGGGTGGAATGGTAATTGGATTGACTATCTACGCTCTATCATTCCATTTATTCTTATTTTATTTGGCATACAATACATTGTGGATTTGATTATCTAAAGGGCTCAAGCAGAACCCCTTTGCATTTTATTTTCTGATACAAAGGGGATTCGGTGGGTCGATACAGATGCTACCCTTGTGTTCATCGATCACCAATCACTAATGGCGAACCCACTGTCCAGTATCTTGGTCTCGCCAATACCAAATCTCGCTGCCTTCGGGATGCTCAATCCACTCATAGCCGTCGTCAGCCCACACGCCCTGTGAATTGACATCAACCCGCCCTGGCTGTTCATATTCTGTGTGAGCTGGGGGAGACATGGAAGTAGTAAATGATGAATATTCATCATCGGTCTCATCAAAATCTTGTTCATCGTCGTCCCAGTCGTCGTCCTCTTCGAAAGCAAAGGCTTCCATTCTGCCGAATACAAAGCCGCCGACAAAAATCACCGGGGCACTGGCAAGGGTCAGGTAGAACGCATTGGCCAAGCCCCATTTATCATCTCCAGGTTCCATATCGCTGTTGAGGTCTGGTAACATCACAAACCATGCAATAGGCCCGACGAAGATTGCAATGGCCGCTAGTGAACTGAACAGTTTAAGCACCCATCCGGGAAGATAACCCATCACTCCAATGCACGCGAGGACAAAAGTGAATGCAAGCAGTCCTAATCCTCCGAGGATTATCGAATGTCCGATGGCGCCAGCAGACTCCACATCACACGCCTCAATTTCATCGACGTTTTTAGTGGTTTTACAATTGATGGCATCATTTTCGAGGAATGGGTTTTCCAAAATCGGAACCTCCCATTCACCTTCCATAGGTTTCAAACAGTCGCCTTCTGATGGAAAACAGTACTCTGACCTTAGTACTAAGGCGATTTCATGCAAGCCAATTTCCATCTCAGTATCGGTTTCAATCACCATCTCCATATCGTCATCGTAGGATTCTTCGGTGGTTGATGAGGAGTATGTAGTCCATGACGTACTGTCCAGCATCTCGATTGGAAGAAAAGCACCAAGGGAGCAGATGACAATTCCAATAATGAATGGCTTGATATTGCTGTTTCCCACATTCGCCCGTGGGCCTCATAGGTTTGATACCTTTTCCTCTCACTTGCTATAAAATTTTGACATCTATGCTCAAAACCATGTGTTCAAAGTTAGCGTTTACAAGGGTGTTGAGCATTACCCTTGTGGCGGATGATATTCGCTCGTTCATTACATTGACTCTGGTAAATGTGATTCCTTAGGCATTGAATTGGCCCACTGCTACATCTTTCGCCCCAACCGAAGTGGAGGTGGATACTCTCACATTCGAAGTTTCTTTCCAGTTATTACTCTCCAGATTCTCTTTAGTGGGTCATAATAACGGTCAACGACTCTTTCCTTTAGAGGAATAATCGCATTGTCGGTAATGTTGATTCCTGCCGGACAAACATCTGTACAACATTTTGTTATGTTACAGTAAGCAATCCCAAATTCACCTTTGATTTCTGGAACACGGTCTTCTTGGTCCATTGGGTGCATCTCAAAGTTAGCAAGACGGACCATTGTTCTTGGTCCACCGAATACATCGAATTTTTTGTATTCTCTGAGTACGTGACATGTGTCTTGGCAGATATAACATTCAATACAGGTTCTAAATTCTTGAGCGCGCTTTGCTTCAAATTGACTGAATTCCCAATTAGGTTCATCCGGTCCTTTGATTGGAGCAACCGCCTTAGCCATTTCATAATTCCAAGAAACATCGGTTACAAGATCCTTAACATGCGGGAAGGCTTGCAATGGCCTCACAGTAATGACTTCATTTTCAGGAGTTTCTTCGATGATGTCACTCATTCTAGTCATGCACATCAAGCTTGGTTTACCATTGATTTCAGCACTACATGAACCGCACTTGCCCGCTTTACAATTCCAACGGCATGAAAGGTCAGGCTCTTGCTCATGCTGAATACGGTGAATGCAATCGAGAAGAACCATGCCTTCATCCAATTCAACATCGTATTCTTTTAATTCGCCTTCGCCTTCTTGGCCTCGGAAAACTCTCATTTTTATTTCGCTCATAATCAAGCCCCCTTCTTTGAACGGTCAAGTAATTCTTCTAATTCTTCAGGGGGTTGGGATAATTCTTCCTGGCGTATTTTCATTTCAGCACCCTCTTTCCAAATTACATTTGTTGTATGACTCCACATACCAGTATCTGGTTCTGGGAAATCATCACGAGTATGTCCGCCACGGCTTTCAGTACGCGTTAGTGCAGCAAGCGTACAGGCAGAAGAAATTTCGACCATATTTTGCAAATCTAAAGCCTGATGCCATCCAGAATTGTAAACCATTGACTTTCCAGAACTTGTATTTCCAATTCTCTTTCTGAAATCATCAAGATCAGTTAATGCGCTTTTCAACTCAGACTCTGTTCTAATGATTCCAACCTTGGCTTGCATCATATCTCGTAATTCATCATATACGCGACCTGGGTTTTCACCGCTTTCTCTCTTCAAAGGTTCCAAGTTTGCTTTGATAGCATTTTCTATTTGCTTTGTATCAAGTTTAGGTTGCTCAATGTCAGTTGAACGCTTTGCAGCATGTTCTCCTGCTCTCTTACCAAATACGATTAGGTCTGAAAGGGAGTTTCCACCAAGACGGTTTGCACCATGCAAACCACTTGCAACTTCACCAGCAGCGAATAAACCGTTGATTGTAGACTCTTGAGATTCGGCATTAACTCTAACTCCACCCATTACATAGTGTGCAGTTGGACCAACTTCCATTGGTTCCTTAGTTATGTCAACACCAGCAAGTTCTCTAAATTGATGGTGCATACTTGGAAGTTTTGCGATTATTTCTTCAGCAGTGCGTTGATTTGCAATGTCTAGATATGCTCCGCCGTGGGTTGAGCCTCGACCTTCTGCAACCTCTTTATTAATCGCTTTAGCAACAACATCACGAGTTAGTAATTCAGGTGGGCGTCTTACGCTTGCCTTTTCACCAGCAACAACTTGTCTAACCCATTCTGTAGCCTCTTCTTCGGTTTCAGCATGGTCACCTTTGAACATATCAGGGACATTGTCAAACATGAATCTCTTTCCTTCAGAATTTCGAAGAACGCCACCTTCGCCACGGACACCTTCCGTGACCAATATTCCTCTTACGCTAGGTGGCCAAACCATTCCAGTCGGATGGAATTGTACGAATTCCATATCGATTAATTCTGCGCCTGCATTAAGAGCGAGTGCGTGTCCATCTCCAGTATATTCCCAAGAACCTGAACAAACAGACCAGCATCGAGTAATTCCGCCAGTAGCCAAAATAGTTGACTTTGCTGAGTAAGCATGCATTGCACCATCAACTCTATTGTAAGCAACACAACCAATACAGGTTCCGTCATCATCTTGCAGTAGATGGCTTGCTGTATATTCCATGAATATATCAATGCCTGAATGAATTCCCTTTTCTTGTAGAGTTCTAATGATCTCTAGACCAGTGGAATCTGCAACGTGGGCCAAACGTGGGTAAGTATGCCCACCAAAATTTCTCTGATTGATCAATCCGTCCGGAGTTCTATCAAAAACGGCGCCCCATTGTTCAAGTTCACGGATTCTATCTGCAGACTCTTGAGCATGAATTTGTGCCATACGCCAATTATTGAGGTACTTTCCACCCTTCATCGTATCTTTGAAGTGGGTTTTCCAGCCATCTCTGTCATCCGCATTACCTAGAGCGGCAGCAGCGCCACCTTCAGCCATTACAGTGTGTGCCTTGCCAAGTAATGATTTGCAAATCATTGCGGTCTTTGCACCACTTCGAGCGGATTCAATTGCAGCTCTTAGCCCAGCACCTCCGGCGCCGATTACCACGACATCGTAATCATGTGTCTCGTAATCGCTCATTCAAAGTCCCCCGAATAGAACGACATCACGCCACCAGCCTTCTGTGCAAGCATAGATGTAGAAATCTGAGAACATGACCCAGAATAGAGAATAAATCGCCCACTTGTTATGGCTTTTGTTTAGTTTGGTACAACTCTTCCAACAGGCTTCAGCAACTACACCGCCTCCATTGCGGAAACGATTTCTAATTCCGCCGATTGCGTGACGGAAGGAATGACAACCAAGTGTATATCCACCTAGCATTATTACGTTTAGAAGTAGAACAAGAGTTCCCACCGAGACTCCAAATGAACCGGCTCCTCCACCCTCTGGATGGAATTGCGTCGCTAACAGTACATCGTATCCCAATACGAAAAGATATGCAACAGCAAGATACATGAAATAACGATGAATATTCTGGAATAGAAATACTCTACTCTCTCCTTTGTAATCACCAAATGGTGTACTTACTGCACATGCTGCTGGGCTTGCCATAAATGAACGATAGTATGCCTTGCGGTAGTAGTAGCAAGTGCCACGGAATCCAGCAGGAACAATCAAAATGAACATTGCCGGACTCATCCACCAAAGATTTTCAGGAACCCAAGACCCAAGACCATCCTCACCAGGAACTATCAGTGGGGAAAACAAGGGTGAAAGGACATGACTGCCATTGGATTCAATAGCCATCGTTTGGTTCCCTGCAGACCTTCCGAATTCTTCAAAAATCCAGAAATCTGCTTCCATGAATCCTCGCCATGTAGCGTACAAGACAGCGACTCCAAGATAGACTCCCATTGCTAGCGGAGATTTCCACCAATTGTCTATTCGGTCTGTTTTTCCAAATCCCCTTTCCATTGGCAGATGTTTTGCTTCGACCACAAACAATTCCCCTATATCGCGTCCTAGTGTCTTCGGCTTTTGATAATATGCTTATCTCTATTTCAGCTGAGAGTGGAGTAATCGACGTCGGCTTCAACCATTTCAATCTCGTCAACATCCATTTGAGCAAGTTGCAACTTTCCAGATAATTCATCGTTAACAGCATGCCAATAAGAGTACGCTTCGATAACCCAAATTCCAGATTCACGAGTACCGTTACCGCTGCCCTTTACCCCACCAAATGGTAGGTGAGCTTCAGCCCCGGTAGTCGAGTTGTTTATTCCAGTCATTCCTGCTTTGATACCAATCTTGTAGCGATAAGCCTCGAGGCGGTCATTTGTGTAAATCGAACTTGAAAGACCGTAAGGAGATGCATTGGCAAGATGTAGTGCATGATCGAAATCCTTTGCTTTAACAATAGTAATTGCTGGACCAAACATCTCTTCATGAAAGCAAGCCATATCTTCAGTAACATCAGCATAAACGTGAGGCCACATGTACACTCCATCTTCAGGTGTACCTAGGAAGTTGTCAGGAGTATTTCCGCTGGTAACTCTGCCTTTGCCCCATAATTTGGTTGCGCCATCTGCCTCTACCGTTTCGATGCCCTTTAGGAAATCCTTGGCGTATTTTTCGGATAGCATTGGACCATATAGTACATTTTCCTGTCTTAGAGAGTCACCGATACGAGTAGTCTTGACTTTGGCCATAAATTTCTCCATGAACTCATCATAGATATCTTGGTGAAGAATTAGGTTACCCAAACTTGTACAGCGCTGTCCAGCGGTTCCAAAACCACCCCAGTATGCGCCTTCAACCGCGTTGTCAATATCTGCAGACGGCATAACAACCTGAGGATTCTTTCCACCCAGTTCTAGACTGCAGGAAACCAAGTTTCTTCCACAGACTTCACCGATTGCCTTTCCAACTTCAGTACTACCTGTGAATGAAATCTTGTTGAGCAATCCTTCATCGACAGCATCGACGATATACTGGCCAGCACTACTACCCTTTCCATGAACTAGATTTACAACGCCATCTGGTAATCCAGATTGGTGCATGATACGTGCAAGTGCAAAGGAAAGAAGTGGTGCATCTTGTGGACTCTTCCAAACACATGTGTTTCCACAAATTAGTGCTGGAATAATCTTCCAGAATGGAACAGCAGCTGGGAAGTTGCATGCGTTGATAATTCCGCATACACCAAGTGGTCTGCGATAGGTGGACAATTCCTTGTCCGGCAATTCTGAATTAACGGTTTGACCATATAGGCGTCGACCTTCAGATTGGAAGAAAAGACAGGTGTCAATCGCTTCTTGAACACTTCCTGCAGATTCTTTTAGCGTCTTACCGATTTCACGGGTTTCTAGGGCAACAATTGCATCTTTGTGTTCCATCAATAGACGGCCCATGTTTCCGATAATCTGGCCACGGGTTGGCGCAGGAGTAGCGGCCCAGCCAGTTAGGGCGGTACGGGCGGCAGCAATAGCTTCGTGAACATCATCTCTGGTCGACAGGGGGAACTCTCCTAATACGTCAACTAGCAAAGCAGGATTCTTACTTGTGAATGTAGAACCATCGGACGAAGTTCTCAACTGTCCATTGATAATATTGTACCCTTTGACCTTTGGAAGGTCATCCGGATTGCTGCTTTCCATAAATTCGAGGTTGGCCTCTAAGACGTGCGTCATAGTCCTCCGTTCGGCATGCAGAACATCAATCCACCGCTTGTGATTAGATGCGTGGATTAAAATGGTGTGGGCTATGAAGAAACATCATCCGGAGGGGTCAACCATGTCTGAAAAAGATTCTGAATCAATAACTTTGAAGGTTTCAAAGGCTATACCAAGTGATGTAGGTCATGGACGAGCACGCATCAGTGGAGATAATGACTTGGATTTGAAACCAGGTGACATTATCGAAATCAAGGGCGAGAGCCGTTCCACTGCAGCAATCTATTGGCGAAGCCGTCCTGAAGATGCAAAAATGGACATCATTAGGGTAGACGGAATAATTCGTAAAAATGCGGGGGTTAGTCTTGGCGACAAGGTAACCGTCTCTAAAATCGATGCTAAAATTTGTACTAAATTGGTGCTTTCACCTGTAATGGCAAATAAACAGAAAGTCAAATTCGGGCCGGGAATTGAAGGATTTGCTCGCCGAGGGCTGAATAAGAGGCCAGTCGTAGCAGGCGATAGAATTTTTATTCCAGGGATGACATTGTTTGCAGAAGCATTACCGTTTGCAGTATTGCAAACTACTCCTAAAGGGATTGTTCAGGTTAATTCTGACACTGAAATTATAATCAAAGACGAAGCGATTGACGACGAGGAAGTTGGGCAATCACAAGGAATAACTTACGAGGATATAGGAGGTATTGGAACTCAACTATTGAAAGTTCGAGAAATGATTGAGTTGCCTCTAAAGCACCCGGAGTTGTTTAGAAGACTGGGTATCGACCCTCCAAAAGGAGTATTGCTACATGGGCCACCAGGTACTGGTAAGACTATGATCGCAAAGGCGGTTGCTACAGAAACAAATGCACATTTCACTTCGATTAATGGCCCAGAGATTATTTCAAAATATTATGGTGAATCCGAAAAACAACTTCGTGAGATTTTCGATGAAGCTTCAGAGAATGCTCCAGCAATTATATTCATTGATGAGATCGACTCTATTTGCCCTAAGCGTGAAGACGTTAGTGGAGAAGTCGAACGCCGTGTTGTAGCACAGATGCTAACCCTGATGGATGGTATGAAAGGCAGAGACAATGTCATTGTTATTGGAGCAACCAACAGAAGGGATGCTATCGACCCTGCTTTGCGCCGACCAGGTCGATTTGACCGTGAAATAGAGATTGGAGTTCCTGATCGTGATGGTAGAAAAGAAATTCTTGATGTCCACATAAGACAGATGCCCATTGCAGACGACTTCGATATTGATTGGGTTCTCGATAATTCATACGGCTTCGTTGGAGCAGATTTGGCTGCTTTAGTCAGAGAATCGGCAATGAAGACCTTACGCCGCTATCTTCCCGAATTTGATTTGGAAGAAGAGACAATACCACCTGAAGTCCTTGAAAGAATGGAAGTTAAAATGGATGACTTCCGTGTAGCAATCCGCGAAATAGAGCCCAGTGCTCTTCGTGAAATCTATGTGGAAATACCTGATGTTTCATGGGAAAGCGTCGGTGGCCTTGTTGAAATTAAAGACAGGCTGAAGGAAAGCGTCGAATGGCCATTAACCAAGCCTGAATTATTCGAGCATTTCGGAATAAAACCTCCACGTGGAATTGTTCTATTCGGTGCACCGGGTACTGGAAAAACTCTGCTGGCAAAAGCAATTGCAAATGAAGCAAAAGCCAATTTCATTTCGATAAAAGGTCCTGAATTGATATCCAAATGGGTTGGAGAATCAGAGAAAGCGATTCGAGAAATATTCAAGAAAGCAAAACAATCGGCACCATCGATTATTTTCCTAGATGAATTCGAATCTATTGCGGGTATGAGGTCATCTAATTCTCAATCTGGAGGTTCAGACGTTTCCAACCGTGTTGTAAATCAGTTACTTGCTAGTATGGACGGGGTAGAGAGTCTCGATGGAGTTATCATCGTAGCTGCAACAAACCGGCCTGAAATGATAGATCCAGCACTATTACGCAGTGGACGTTTCGAAAGAGTACTTCATGTTCCACCTCCCGACAAACTTGCACGTGAAGTAATTATGAGTATCCATTCAGCCGGTATGCCACTTTCTTCTTTCTCAATGAAAGATATGTTGAACAATATGGAAGGATTTACCGGTGCGGATATTGAAGCAGTTTGCCGAGAAGCGGCATTAATAGCAATGCGAGCGGGTAAAAAGAAGGTAACTAAAGGTCACTTTGAAGATGCTATCACAAGAATAAGGCCAACGGTAACTCCTGATATGCTTGAGTACTATTCCAAGATGGAGGAAAAACTCACATCTGGTCTTTCGAACATCAAACGTTCGAGAGACACTGGATTCGGCATGGAATCAATGTGAGTGGTTTAATTCGCCGGTTGATTGAAGTGGGCGGAGTAATTCCCCTTTGATAAGGGGCGGGTGCAAGTTATGTCGAGTTTCAGTAATGAATTTATCAAGCGTCCTGTAGTCGATGCTAATGGTGAATTATTTGGCCACCTGGGAGACATAATTATCGACCCTCGCAGCGGTGAAATTACCGAACTTCTCGTCGAAGTTATAGCTGAGATTGATGTGACAAAGTTACCTTGGCCAATGGAAGAGGGATTCTGCTGTGTTCCAGCCCAAGAAGTATCTCAAATTGGCTCCCGTATCAGTTTGAGGCGATGAGCAACTAATCATCATCAATACACAACCTTCTAATCCGATATGATAGCGTCGATTGTCTGTATCTTGTACTAGGGGTGAATAGATGGATGAAAAACCGCGCTTAAATCGTCGAAGACTTGGTCTTCAGATAGCGTTCTGGTTCGTTCTTTTAATGCTCCTATCGACAGTGGTTTCCAAAGTGATCAATATCGGCAACGATGATGGGCAATCTGCTTATGGGGATGATTGGGATGATATGTCTGCTTTCCGTTACGATATCAACGCAATGGGGATTGAAACCAAATCCCTTGTATCTTCTCCTTTGCTACTAGCAGATATTGCAGATCCTGCAAATACAACTTATATCATTGCAGGTGTTGAAAGAGACACCATTTCCCTCCCTCAGTTTTCATCTGATGGTTTCCTAACATTTGCCTCCGGTGACGGATACTCACCTGCTGAAGTGGATGCAATCAAGGAATTCGTATTCGCAGGCGGAGATGTGTTAGTAATGGATGATTTCGGATATTCATCTTCCATTGCTGAAGCATTTGGTGTTAGTTTCAAAGGCAAACAATTGTATGACGTAGTCTATGTTACTGAATTAGATTATAATTTCGTTTGGATGTGCATCCAGGAATCGCCTTGTGGCATGGATGGAACTGCCTTAGACCCTAACTCTGTTGGGAATCATAGCCGCTGGTCTGTAGAAGATAATGGCGCTCATGTCTGTAAGGTGTATGACAATCTAGTTATTCCAAAATCTGAAGCTGGAGTTTGTGCGCAACACTGGAAAGATGGGGCAATTCAATACAATGCATCTTACCAAGTTCTTCTCAACAATATAACTGGTATTGATGTGATTCCAAATGCTAAGACCGGACTTGGTGCAACCCAGATTCGGGCTGTAACTTCTGCAGAAGCGATGATCGATATGAACGGTGATGGGAAACTTTGGACTGGGACAGGTTCTGAACCGAATTCTGAAACCCCAGACCTATGGGGCCAATTCAACCTTTCAATCGAAGTATGTATTAGCCAAGATTGTAATTTCAGAGACGGTGGTCGAATCACATTCATATCAGATGGTTCTGTATTGACCAATGCCATCTATGATTACGAAGCTTACAACGATGGTGACTATGGGACTGCAAATAAACCGATTCCTGCAAATGATAATCGCAAGTGGGCTATGGATTATATTGCAGATTCATTGGTTGACCCTGTATTGGCCGGTGAAGCAGAGTCTACCCCTCAAGCTGCTCCAAATGCTATGGTTATTTTTGATGAAAGCAGGCATATTCAGCCAAGTATTGCATCAGAGTCATACAATACAATTTACTTCCTTTTGGTTTACTTCACAGGTGAAGGATTAGCAATGCTTCTCTTATTCCTCATACTTTTCATCTCCTTTGAAGGAGTTCTTCTCAAAAAGAAAGACCCAGAACCATGGCGCCATGTATTCAGTATCATCTACTATGGGTTTGGTGATGCTAATCGTTACACTTACTATGCAAAATCAAACAAAATAAAACAGGTATTTTTATCCAAGGTTCGGAATCAAAATGGATTGTCTAGGGAAGAATTCGATTCACTTCCCGCTAGGGAACTTCAAGGAATGATTTCTGATCCTGTATTGGTTAAATTCGTATTCGAGAATCGTAATTATTCATTAGAGCAGACCGTTGCGGTAGTCAAGCGGATTAAGGCCTGGGGACGTACATAAGGTGAGATAGATGTGGACACGTAAAGCAGCATTTACTTTCACCGGAGGAATCGCTTTGATTCTTATTGGAATGATGATTTCTAATCATCAAATGATGATTCTAGGCCTTTCGTTCATTGCATTTATCGTAGTAAATTCATGGGTTAGTGGTCATGGGGACGTTGAGGTCCAAAGGACACTATCAGCAGACAACCTGTACAAGGGGGATGACCTCTATGTCGAATTACTAGTTACAAATCGTAGTAGGCGTAAGACTCAGCAACTTGAAGTCTATGACAACGTTCCACACGAAATGAAATTACGTAGCGGACTTAATCAAATGCGTCTCAACCTCAAGCCAGGTGAAAGTGCTAGAATCCGTTATGTTCTACGCTGCCCTTTGCGTGGACATTATTCGGTTGGACCGGTTTCACTACGATATCGAAATACATTCAACCTCTCAGTTGATGAAATGTATGTTGACCACCATTCCGACATCATCATTTTCCCACAAATACGTGATGTTGAGGAAGCATTCATCCGTTCTCGTACAGCAAAGATGTACACTGGAGCTACAACCCTAAGAACTCCCGGTCCGGGAACCGAATTCTATTCACTGAGAGAATATGTGCCTGGTGATCCGTTTAAGAATATCAATTGGAAGGCATTTGCCCGTACTGGAGAGTTGATGATTAACGAGAAGTGTCGCGATGCAGTTACCGATTTGTACATCATTCTTGATAGCCGAGATATTGCAAGAATTGGAACCGTTTTGAAGAACCCATTGGAAATGGGTACAGTTGCTGCTGCAAGTCTTGCTTCGTTCTTCATCCAACGTCGTGATTCAGTATCACTTACGATATATGACGAAAAACTGTCATTCTTACCTCCGGATACTGGCGATAAACAGTACTTCAAGATTCTATCTTCATTGGCAGGAGTTGCTCCTAGAGGAACCATGCCATTGCAAGCGGTAACCAATAGTCTTGCAGCACGGTTCAGTAGAGGCAGTCCTGTATTCATCATCTCGTCTTGCGAGGGTGACGGAACAGTACCTTCAGCAGTCCGTGACCTTGTTGGGCGTGGGCACGAAGTAACCGTTCTTTCTCCTTCATCAATTGACTTTGAGCGCTTGGTTAGCCGCATTCCTAGAATGTCATATGAAGTTCTTAAGATTGAAAGACAGAACAGACTAACATCATTGGCTGGATTCGGCAGTCAAGTGATAGACTGGATGCCGGATATGGATCTCTCCCAAGCACTATTGCAAGTGAGAGGATTTTGAGGTGAGAATATGGCAGGCGAAGTAGCACCACAAGGAGAAGGAGCCCGTTCCCTTCATCTTCGTAAGTTGCGTGTCCAATGGCAAATTGTCACCTTACAGGTACTTGCGACCTTAGCTTTAGTTTGGATGTATATGGAAGTGGTATCTACCTATGTTGTAGGTAGCATTGACCACACGCTACTTTTTGCTACTCTCGAATCGGCATTGGGTACAGAACTTCCACTGGCTGATTGGCTTACCGGTAGCGACAACGAAGGTCTTGCACGATTCTATGTCCCTATGGGGCTTGGATTAGGTCTTGGTGGAGGTATGGCTTTACTCGCCTTCCAAACTCCTAAACTCCAACAGAGAGTCAAGTTAGGATTTATTTTGTCTCTAATTGTTGTACTTGCGGGCAGATTCGTATTTGGATATGGATGGCAATTGATCAGTAATGGATGGAGCACACCAGGTAATGATGTGCTGCAATTACTAGAATGGCCTCTATTGATGATGCTATCTTCCATAATTCTGACATTTTATCTCTTGCCAATTATTACTGGGGCCAAAGGAATTTGGGGCTTATCACGCCGAGGTGTGGCTTGGTCGATTGGTTTTATTCTTCTCTTCCTCGGAGTACATGCAATCCTGACATTCCCGATGATTCGTGCCCAACTAGGTAGTTATGGCTCTCAACTCACAACCCTCGAGATAATTGTTTCAGACCCTACCGTGTTCGGGCTTGTTAGTACTGAACAATTTTCCTTGATACTAATCGCTTGTTTGATGATGGTTTTCCAAGAGTCTGCGTTTGGAGTGATCCGGCAATTAGAGTATGCATACCGCCTTCCAGAGTCCTGTAAAAGGGACCCAGAATATGTGGCACAAATGGATAATTTGCTAAATGGTCATCTTCGTCATACAGCAATATTCCTTACGCTTACAGTCGTGGCTACTACAATCGCATTAGGATTCCATTCGATCTTACTTGACTGGGTAAACGGGATTACTGGGTCGCAATGGGCTGCTCAAGTTGGGGAGTCAATCGAGTTAACTCTAACTTATGGCCTTGTTATATCGGCACTACTATTCCTTGGAATAATGGCACTATTACGCTTTATTGTACCTTGGCAAAGGTTCTGGGGATTGATAGAATCCTCATTCACATCAAGAGAGTGATTACTTCAAATAAACCGATTGGATTATTCGTCCAATTCCTTCAGTAATTATCAGTATAGCAATTGGTAATACACAAATCCAAGTGGACCATAAAAGAACACCTGACAGATAGTCTTGCAATAGTATTCCCGCACAGATTGCAGATGCAACCAATCCAAGGAAAACCGATTTTTCAATCCACAATGGGTAGAGAGAATTCATTATATCGCCTCAGAGGTCGATTCCTTCGAGAGAATCTTCGAGTTCGTCCAATGCTGAATTAGGAATTAAGACCTCCTCTACAGGGTCGGTACGTCGGGCCCACCTTGCATCGATGCGTGCTAATTCTTCCTCAAGAGTAGCTCTTTCATCATCCATTGATAGTGAAGTGGATTCTTCGTTTGAAGTGGTAATGTCTTCTTGAACAGGAGTAGTCAATTCTTCCCATTCTTCAGTGACTTCACTCACTTCTACTGCAACAGCGACCTCCTCGTCAATCAATTCGCCCTTCATTTGCTCAAGTGCATCTTCATTGATTGGCTCTCTTTCTCCTACAGGTACCGAATCTCGCTCAAATGGTAATAGTCCATCGCGCTTGAAATCCCAGAGGGCTCCTCTAACTTCTCCATTGACGAATCCACTAGCATCGAGTTGAGTTAACAATTCTTCAAGAGCACTAGTTGTCGCCTCTAACTTGACTGCGGAACCCGCATCTCTCATATCGGATTCAAGGTGAATATCGTCCAGTGCTTTTTGGATTAATGAACGGGTCTCCCGCGCCAGTACTGGTAGGGATTCAGGCCTACGTGTGTTGTTTAGCAGTGCCTGGACTTGCTCAGTCGGTGCACCGAGTTTTTCTAATTGTTCGAGAACATTCTTGATTCGTCTTAGCATTGTTACCGAACGGTCATAATCTTCTAACAGATTTTCTAAATCAAGAACTAAATTTGTTACAGTTTCCCCAAGTTGGTGTTCAAGTCTTTGCTGAACAGACCACCTAGCAAGTCCTCTAACCGCTCCTGCAGTAGCCGGAACTTGTCTCTCTAACAGCGACATTACTTCGTTGGATAGAAGATGACGTGGAGTTGTGGCGACATGATCTACACATCCCTGAATCACTTGTAATGCTCTCTCTACTGCTCTATCTAGTAATGAAACAGAATAACCTAGGGTACGGGCGTGCTCCAATCTTTCAAGTACGGGGCCGAGTCCATCAAATTGTGCATCATCTTCAAGCAAAGCTTGTGCCAATGGTTCCTCTGATAGTTTAGCACGTAAAATTTCAGCCTCCTGGATGTCACCAAGTGCTTCCTCATGCGCGATAGCAAGCGCTTCAGATTGGTCTAATAGATTGGACAATTCTGCTTCTGCCTGTCCATGCCTTGCTCCAAGGTCTCCTAATTCCTTCAATACTTGGCGTCTCTCATCCATTAGTTCCCGCATTTCAGACTGTATCATTGCAGCACGGTTTTCTTGTTCAGTGAGCCTAATACGGTCATCTTGAGTACGATCTCTTGTTACCTTTGATTCACCCTCTATCTGGCGTAGTGATAATTGGGCATCGCTAATTTTCGATTCGAGTTCCGATAATTCGCCTTGTGCCCTTCGGTGTCTGCCTCTAGCGGCTTCAACCTGCTCTTCTATCATACGCTGACGCCTTTGGTCATCATCAATTCTGGAACGAATACTAGAGAGTGTTGCTGAATGAGAGTCAATATCACTTGAAAGAGCGGCTTCCTTTGTAGCCATTTCTTCAATCTGAGACGACAATTCTGAACTCGCCTTAGAATCACCAAGTATCTTAGCAAGTTCAACAGCTCTTTGACTGAGTTGATGTTCTAATTCATTGATTCTCCTAGACAAGCGGTCGCTGCGTGACTCGGAGTTTTCAGAACTCGCTTGAGCAGAGGACAAATCCAATTGTAATTGGTCAATAGTACGATTGTAAGAAGCGATTTTCTCCTGAATGTCAGATGTATGTCGATTTGCTTCATTCGCATTCACCTTGGCTGCATTTTCTGATGCTTGTGCCGAATCAAGAGCAATCTTCAATGATGCAATATCTTGATTTGCTTCAGATAATTGTAAATCCGATTTCTCGAATTTTCTTCGAAGACCATCATCTATACCTGCAGTTTTCTCAATAGTTACAATTCCCTTAGATGGAGTGGCGATAGATATTGCGAATTCAACCTGAGTGCGCTCTTTTCTTAATTTATTTAGGCCAATCTCAAAACCATATAGTTGGTCCATTGTCATTTTAATCAAGACTTGGCGAGATTCAGACCTAGTTCTGGTAGTTGCCAATTCACTACAAAATATGCCTAGATTGAAATCAGGAACATTGCCTGATTCAGTACCCAGAATTGTGCCAACTGGTAGGCGATGTAGTGCTAGAACTCTTTTGGATTCACATAATGCACTCATTGCATCGACCATTTTCATGCTCCCAGATGCCTGCATTGCAACGGGTATACCCTTGACCAGTGCAATTCTGATTGCTTTCGAGGACTTTCCAGCAGATAGATGACCAGTCAATTCCTCTTCAACCGCGGTCGAAAGCATAGAGATAACCGCATCGGTACCTCCACGGCCTTCTCGAATTACATGGCCATCTGAAAGAGATTCACCTTTGGAGCCCATTGCACTGATTTCACCATCCATCAATGCTGCAATCTGGTTTATCAATCGGCCATGGTCCACATCCGCTTCAGTCCAAATCGCCAATGCGACCTCTCCAACTTCAGCAAGTAGTAATGCTCCGTCGCCCGTATGAAGTGTCCAATGACCTGCGCCATCAAGCCCTAAATCACCGGCCATTGCCTTTCTTCCAGCAAGGGTTTCTCCAACTTGAGCAGCGAGTAGATCTGCGGCAGCAGGTAAATCACCTGCACCATCGATTAGCATTCCCGAATCAACCGCAATTCCTCCACGGACCTCTGGTCTGTTAACTAATTTGGAAATCACAGAAGACAAATCTCTCGACAGTAGTCTTTCCAATGAATCTCCGGCCCCGAGAAGACCTCGCATGTCTGCACTGTGCTCAAACACTTCAGGCATAATTTCTGCAATTGCACCTAAAGCTGATTGTGACCAAGCTTTAGCCTTTAGCTGGTGCGGGTCGGTTTCGAGTTCTTCGAGTCGTGCTTTAGCGGCAGAACCGCAAAGCAATACCTTGCCTTTAGCAGGTTCAGCAATCCAGCCTACTATGCGGCCAGCACGAACTATCCTATGCCCACTTGGGGTTGAGCGACGACCGAGATATGTCGTGATTGAACCATTTTCAAATGGCATTATAGAGCCATCATTTACATCGATCTCATTGTCAACTAGTATTCCGTATGGTAAATCGAACATATCCATCACCTCATCACTGAGTTTAGCATTTCAACATCGCATTCAATGGCGTGTCGCCATCTGGCTATTCTGCCACCCTTTTTTCCTGAAATAATCAAACTCGCATCTTCACTCAATCTAGTGAGCAATAGCGTTTCAGTTCCTTCAGACCATAATTCCAATCCTCTTCCAACACCTGGGTTTTGCCCAAGTGTTTCCAAGGTTTGTACTATCTGGGTAGCATGTTCAACCTTTGGCGCTAATCCTCTTTTTCCTACTGCGGCGACCAAGCCATCTCTCCTTGAGATGATGTATGCTTGGTCCACCCCTGGTAGGGTCGAGAATCCGGCCAGAATGCGTTGCATCATGTGCGCTCAAGTAGGTTCAGGTGGAAACCGGCTTCAAGAAGTTTGGCTTTCTACAACGCCCGTAGGGCGGTTTGGGTAGTAGATTGGTTTTGCCAACTGAGTTTATTTCTGAAGCGAAAAAATATTCTTGGAATCCAATTGAAAATTTAATTTTCCAATTGGTAAATACAACCGTTCACATCAAGGCAAGAACCTCATGGAATAGCCATGGCCGACCTGTTTGAAGTCCCGAGTTGCGATAAGTGTCGTAATCCGGCAATTCACCACCAGGTATATTCGGGCCGAATGATGTGTGGTTCGCATCTTGCAGAGAGCGTGAGAAAGAAGGTTTCGAAAGCACTTAGGGAGCAATTGACAATACCCCGGGACGAGAACCTCACAATACTTGTTGCGATTTCTGGAGGAAAAGATTCCGCTGTTCTACTAGAACGGATTTATGAAAAACTTAACAAACGCAGAAATGTAACGATTGTAGGAGGGTGTGTCGATGAAGGCATTGAGGGTTACCGCCCCCCTTCTCTTGAATGTGCACGTAAATTATGTGAGAGCCTAGGCATTCGATTCGAAACAGTCTCATATCCCGAATTAGGATTCAAGGAAATGGATGAGGTAGTCGAAAAGATAGTTCATTCGAACGATAAAAAAACCCCTTGTTCTTATTGTGGAGTATTCCGCAGACAAGGAATCAATCACCTTGCAGAAAGAGTTGGAGCTGATGTGATTGCTTTAGGTCATAATTTAGATGATATGGCTCAAACTATTATGATGAATATGCAAAATGGGGATCTTGAAAGAACCCTACGTCTTGCCCCACATACCAGTACCCCTCTCGAGGGAATGGCCCCTCGAATTGTGCCATTACGATGGGTGCCTGAGCAGGAGGTGCACCTCTATGCAATACACAAAAAATTGCCAATCCACCACGAGGAGTGCCCTCATGGTGAAGGCGCCCTTAGATTCAGACATCGTGATACGATTGCCAAGATGGAGGAAGATGTTCCAGGAACCCGTCATGGATTACTTCGAATGGCTGATGATGTGAAGAAATTACACGCTAGTTCTGGCGTGCAGAGAAAAACCATTCCTATCAATTGCCCTGAGTGTGGGCAAATGTGTAGTGGAACTCTCTGTAAAGCGTGTGAAATGAAGAAACTGATGGAATAATCAAACCCTTCGCCTTAGCCTTTCCATAAACCCATCCGCAAGCCCTAAGGATTCTAATGCCTCATCTACCCGGCCTGCTTTGTGAGCATCTTTGGCTAGAGATATTGCTTCTTCAGTAGATCTTCTATCCTCATCGTCTAACTTGATTCCACTGGCCTCACACTGATTGCGCAAAGTTTTCCATTCTTCCATTACGAATTCCAATAGTTCACTTGCTTCGTCACTAGCCTTTCCTTGAGTATCAAGGTCCTTCGTCAATCTCTCAAGTAATGTAGCAGCATGAGTCCATTCAAGAGTATCGGTTGCACTTTCAATTTCTACTAGTCGAGCATCCCAATCAGAAGCATCTTCTCTTTCAGACCAACGGGTGATAAGGTGCACCTTTTGTCTAAGTGCACGTCGAACATCATCCATTGCTTCCCTTTCAGCAATTACCTCTCTAACAATTCCATCCGCCAATCCCTTGGCTTGGGCATGGTCGCCAGAGTTTAGCGACAGTTCGGCCCTTTCTAGGCGCTCTTCAAGTGCCTCTTTGTTGAGCCCATCTGCAGATTTTAATTGACGAGCGGCAACTTTGACAGAATCCTCAGCAACCTCCATGGCATCTCCTGAAGCTGATAATTGGTCAGGGATTACTATGGCAAATTCATATGCTTCCTTTGGTTTTTCAGCATTTAATTTCTTTCGAGCATCTGCCAGTAGTTCATCAAGACTTTCCTGAGCGTGTTCAGATTTGGCAAGTAAAGCGGCGCCTTCTCTAATAGCAGCCTCTGCTTTGCCCCACCATTCGATGATTTCATCAGCACGTTTCTTAGCTTCACGAAACAAAGACTCTCCTTCGCGAAGGCTTCCCAATTCAACTTCGCGCTGGCCCATATCCCAGGCTTTACGAGGGCGTTTTGCGATGGGGGCTAGTTCTTCTGCAGTATTTACAGCATCTAGTGAATGCGCTTTAATTTCTTCAACATCTCCTGCTAAGGAAAGAGACCTCTCTATGTCCTCATCAGCCTCGTCGAGTAAACGCATACCCCAGGTTGGGTCGCGGTGACCTTCTTCCCTAGCAGTCATTACCAAACTCGCTGCTTGATCTACAGCAGAACCTTTGCTTTTCAGATTCATCACGTATGATTCAAGAGCATTCAAGCGATTATCAAATTCTTTTCGTAACGGGCGTTGGTCATCTTTTCCAAACCAATCAAATCCAACTAGGACAATTCCAATGATACAGAATACTAATTGTATGCGCGATGAGTTATTTCCTAAATCAATCGTAGTTAGTAACGATATTGCCAAGACAAACCCAAGGGCTCCCATCAATGCCCTGAACTTCATTACCGCAACATCTCCCCTGAGGATGATTCTACTTACTCTGAATAGTGCTAGAGATACCACTAGCAGTAGAGACATTCCAATCAGTTCTGAAATCTCTCCTTCAAGTTGCGCCATCGCAATAATAGAAACCGGTAGCCAAAAGATTGTAGCAGCCGCTCCAACCCTTGAACGTTCTTTTTTGCCCATGAGTCCAAGATCTTGTACAAAAATGCCCCAGGCCAAAATAATCAGAGAATATCCAAGGCCAGTGATTAGTGGACCCCCATTCATTGCTGATTGTAAGGCAGGCCAAGCCAACCATGTTGCGGCTCCAAGAAGAGTAAATGCTGAAACTCCAGCCAATTTTTCGATACTATTAACTCGGCTCTTTTCCTCAGTTTTGACGGCCTCTCCCAAATCCACGAAACCATCCATATTACCGCCACCTATTGTCTAGCATATCAGAATCTCGGTTCATTGCGAGTTCTATACCATGCTATCGCAACCCCAATCACGATAACTATACCAAGTAATTCAATCAATTCTAATCCTGCTCCTGCATCATAATCGCTTGTCGAATGTTTGACAACCATTTGGTTATCATCATCAAGATAAGATAATTCTACGGTGAATGTTTCAAACCAGTCGAGATCTGCTTCGATAAAAACTATGGCTGTTGCGTTTTGCGAATAGGAGGATGGCCCAACTATCGAATTTACACATCTATCATTGCTACACAGCATGAATTCAGTTGTGCCTGCTCCATTATTTTGGACAGTAACCCAAAATTTATTCATTCCCGGCTCAACTTCAACCGCTGAACTTGAAATATCAATTACCTCTAGGTTTTTCGCTATTGGCGGCGATATTGCAATGCTCAAATTACTACTTGCAAGATTGCCTAATTCATCATATGCTTTTATGGTTATTTGGTGGTAGCCAGTTCCTAATTCTGGGAGTTCCCAAAACTGAGCCTCATACCAAGAAAGTTCAGAATATACTTCGCCATCTGTTTCAATTGTAAAATTAATTTTGTCAATTGAAGAATGGTCGTCAAAACTCTCGGTTAAATTGAGTCTTACTCGGTCCCCCGGGCGGTAAGACATGTTGGAGAATAGCCATTCATTTCCATCATTTTGAAATTCTAAAGAACCGAGAATAACCGGGCCTGTAGTATCGCTCAAACGTATGGTCCAATTTCCATTTGTACTATGTCCAACATCATCTGTAACTTCAGCAGACAGCCAATACTCCACCGGATTTCTAGCCATATGTCTTTCACTAAGGTTATCATTTATCGAATTTAGATTGGAATCAACGCTGAAGGAAGTATGCAGTACATCTCCAGTATACCACCAATCCTCAGACTTGTTACTAGTCCAGAATACTCTCAAATCATTGTCATGATCATCGCCAACCATCAGGTCCCAATCAAACGATCCAGGTTCAATAATTTGAACATCATCGCTTGCATTTATCCACGGGGTTCCACCATCGAGAACATAACTACTATTCCATGAATCTGAAAGCCCTCCTTCATCTATACAGGTAACCGATATTGGAATAATAGAATCGATTGCAAAGGACGAAAGATTAACTCCAATGTTTTGGCTTGAGCCAGAAATATCCCAATCACAGGTGTGAACCGAGAGGGGTGCATCTTCTATTACAGCCTCAAAATTATACGATGTATTTTCCCATGGTAGTGAATAATCTTCTTGCATAGATACCACTGGTGCTGAATTGGGTCCTAATGTAATGGTGTAGTATCCTGAAATTGAAGAATCATCCCTCAATAGTGTGAAGTTAGCAGTAGAGCCATCAATCCATTCACCAAGTGGGCTAGATAGATATTGCCAATTTCCATCAGTGGTTATTGTTAGTGGAGTAGTTTGTCTCAAGTCATTCTGGAATGGTACTTCTAATCTTAGCATATCTATGTTTGAACGGACTGCAGTGATGGTTCCAGTTTCATTCCAACCCCAAGTTCCGGTTGCCAAATCAATTTCAGCATCTATCTCGAAACTAGTGAACATTACTGGTCCGTCATCAACAATACAGCACAACGCTTCTCTGCCGTTACTGTAAATGACAGTCTCAAGTAAACTTTCCAATTCATTGACATCCCCATTTAGGAATCGATCGATTTGACTAGCAATACCTGCATGTACTCCTGGGATGAATGGTAGCCCAAGCCCATCGCTAAATACATGGCTTGCAGTCCATAATCCTGTGATGTTTTCATTTGGTGTTAGACTGGATGTGAACTCAAGGTTAGCGTATCCCGGAGTCGCCGAATGGTTTAGTTGAGCGTTTATCCATTCGATGGTAGGGGGCCAGATAGCCTCACCTTTAGGCATACCATTAGACATGACTCTCGCATTCCATCCGCCACCATATTCTCCTACGGTTAGATTACCATCAATCCATTCAATAGATTGACCCGAACCTGTATGAAAAGCAGATACTGAGATATCTTCTGAATAATTTCCACTAAGGTTGTAGCTAATAGTGGCATTTGGGATGCTAACTTGATTTTGCCCATGTCGAACTTCACTACCTCCGTCACCGATTACCAGTACAGGTATTCCAATTGGAGCCTCAACCGGGCCATCGATAACCGGGGCTTCCCATGTACTCCCTAGCACTTGTATCGTATGTGCTCCTTCAACAGAGAATAGGTCTTCAACCAGCGGATAAGCTTCCAACACTACAATGGTCTGGGTAGTTGGAATTGGTGGATGCCACATTACTACATATCCTTCACATATGGCACTCGCTTGATACATGGAATTAACTGGCTCATTCAGCACACTGCCCGTCCATGGGTCACTCAAAGTGACGTCACAATTGCTAATTGGATTACCGAATGGGTCCTCCACTTCAACAGTCCAATCATCACCTTCTCCAGCCCAAGCGGACGGGATTAGAAGGAGCAAAACTAGCATCAGCACCCTGCGCATGTCCCTTAAGGGGACATTCATACCACATCAAGCAAGCGCATTCTCGCGCCAATATGTTCATGGTCGGCACAGGCTCAACTCCAAGGGAAGGGGGAGCAATATGACCGGAATCATCACCATGGACGACCTGACAAACGAGGAAATAATCTCAATCCTAGACAACGCAGAAAAGTTGCTACCTGTTGCTCGAGGCGAGTTATACTTGCCATTGCTACAAGGTAGAATACTCGGTAATCTATTCTTTGAGCCATCGACCCGAACTCGCATGTCCTTTGAGACTGCAATGAAGCGTTTAGGGGGGGATGTGATCAATCTTGGAGATGTGAAAACCTCTTCGGTAGTAAAGGGCGAAACCCTATTCGACACCATTCAAATGGTCGATGGTTACACCGATATTATTGCAATGCGCCATCCTAGACAAGGCGCTGCACAATACGCATCCGACAGTGCTAGAGTTCCAATTCTAAATGGCGGAGATGGCGCCGGCCACCACCCAACTCAAACAATGCTAGATTTATTCACAATACGTAAGGCCCACGGAACTCTAGAAGGATTGAATGTAGTCTTAGCAGGAGATTTACGCTTTGGAAGAACAGTTCATTCACTTTCCCATGCTCTGGTTAGGTTTGGATGCAATGTTACCTTTGCTTCACCAGATAGTTTACGGATGCCAGAAGAAATTGTGAATGATTTGAGATTACATGGTGCTGAAGTTGTTGAAACTACAGAATTATTGGATCAAATTTCTTCTGCGGATGTCATTTACATGACTAGAATACAAAAAGAAAGATTCCCGGATGAGGATGAATATACTAGGGTTGCAGGGGCTTACAAATTACATGCTAGAGACCTAGATGGGGCAAAATCTGAGATGATTATTATGCACCCTTTACCCCGCGTCGAAGAGATACACCCTTCGGTAGATTCAACCAGGCATGCCTGCTATTTCGAACAAGCCTTCAACGGAGTAGTGGCCCGAATGTCATTGATGTGTTGGTTGCTTGGCGTGGATATTCCTGAAGACATTAACGAAGCCGGGGTGGTTTTATGAGTCAAGAAGCGAACATGCGCAGAGTTACTGCAATTAGGAATGGTACAGTAATCGACCATATTCCATCAGGAAAAGCCCTTTCCGTACTCAAGATGTTGGGGATTGGTGGAAATATGTTTAACCCGGTTTCACTTGTAATGAATGTACCTTCAAAGAAAATGGGTGGAAAAGACATCATCAAAGTAGAAGATAGAGAACTAACTCAGAATGAGCTCGATAGGCTTGCACTTGTCGCCCCAGATGCTTCAGTGGCGATTATTCGTGCATATTCTGTAGCAGAGAAGTTGGAAATCAATCTAACTGATGAAGTGATTAATGTAGCGCGTTGTACATTTTCGAATTGCATTACTACCAATCACCGCGAGCCTTTGCCTCACCGCTTGATGGTAACAAACCGTGACCCTCTCGAATTACGCTGTAGGTATTGTGGGAAAACCCAGGATATTGAAGGGCTGGCCGACAATTTACTTTGATTACAAGTCAAATAACTTGGCTTTCTCACAAGCCTTGATGTTAATCCATCCAGGGAACCCTAGGTCGACTGGGACTCCACCAACGGTTGTAATCAGTCCAGACATAATCAGTTGATTAGCAACTGGAGGGGTAGACCAAGATATCTTCTTCCAATCATTCTTTCCGAAACGGAGAGAGTCCATCTCTTTGCGAACTATCCACGAATTAGCATCCCATGAATGAGATTTCATAGCGTTTGTAGTAATGCTTGGAGCAGCGACTACATTGTGAGATTTCACCCAATTGTGTTCCCAGTTTCCATCCATGGTATCCGCCCATACCAGTCCTGTAACTTCGGGCTCAGGCATTTTCATTTTATCTTGTGATGCTAGATGAATTGCTAATCTTCTGAGATGTGGATGCCTTGGGTGTAACTTCATGGTTTTCTCTACAATATTTACTGCGCTAGCAATCATTCCTCTATCCAAGTAAAGAAGTGCTCGAGCGGTTTGGCCATGAGGCCATTCAAACATATCGATGTCATTTTTCTTAGTCCAAGATTCCAATTTATCAAGAGCAATATCCGATTGCGACCATAGTCGATACCTGGCAATCTCTCCTAGGATGTAAAATTTGGATGCTGAATTGTATTTCCATTCCAAATCACTTGCAGGAATTCCCTTAGAGTATCTTTGTATCAAGTCAATATTACGTTTGGTTACAGGATCTAGGCGTAGCATTAGTTTGATACTATTGGGAATCTTTAGGGTTGGGTCCAATACAGAACTTATCCATCGCAGTCTCGCAGATTCAATGTCTTCTTCTACTAACAGTTCCAGCCGTGGAATCGCTTCAGGAATATCTCTTTGAGCGAGTGATGCCGCTGCAAGAATCAACCGGGCTATTTCAGCAGTTCGTCCTGTTTTAAGCGCAAGGAAAGATAGTGCGACTTGTTCGGATTGGTCCCAACTACCTAGACCCATCAATAATTGCATACTCGCTTCAGTACGTCGAACAAGCGACAAACCTTCGATGCTTTCTTCACCATGATCTTCATAGAGTAATTCCATTTTGGCAATCGCTTTTGACCATTCATCAGCAGCGATTAAATCGGTAAAAGCCTCGCCTTTACGGTAAATCATACCTTCAATCGCTTCCAATTCAATTCTCTTCTGATTAGCCATTGCATCGAATGTAATATGTTCCAATCGTTGACCGGTACGCCTTGATAGAATCCAAATTCCAAGGAAGGTTACCTGACCACCTGCCGCTAGCATCCAAGTCATTTCCTCTAGAGCATTCTTACGGATAATCTGACAAACCGAGTCTTGCCAAGTTCCGCACTCTGCACCTTGCGGGAGATACTGTGAGTCCCAGAAGGTTAACATGGCCAAGGCTAATAGTAGCATAGATTGCCCAGCAAATCCTGTAAAACAAAAGTTCAGAACCTTTGCTTGTTGACTTTTCTCACTTCTTAATAATCTTGAATCAGAAAGCCGAATACCGCCCCTGCCAGAAATATCTGCAACATCTAAGAATAGAATTCTTGCAACTTCGTATACGAACAGGAATCCGACCACTGCAACGTTTAGTAAAAGGAATAACAGGACCATCGTGACCAATGGAACCCGGATTCCCGCTTCAGAAATATTTGAAAACAATTCAATTGCATAGAATCCTAATAATCCCCCTTCTTCCATAATCGAAGATTGAGGTCGATATTCAGGAAGTTCCAGAACTTTTTGTGTATGTTCAAACATTGTTGGGTCAAAGGCCAGAAGAATCAGAGAAACTAGAGTATTGAATGCAATAAATGGCATAACAGCTGTATTCAGCCAAACTAGGGTGGCAATGAATTGCTTACGAGCCCTTGGTTTGTATGGATAAAACGCTGAAGGTTCGCCTTTCGATAATTGCTTGCTGGATTCAACTAAAGCGGTCCATGATGAACCCATCACACGACCGTATGCGATAAACCCAGGGGAGAATGCGAGTAAGCCAATAAGTGCCAATTTCCGGTCCCATGAAATATTGGCTAAGCCCATGATATACCATAGCATCAACAAGGCAGTGAACCAAAGAATTGTGATATTTATTCCGACCCCACTACGGAATGTGCTTGTACCTTGCAAGGTGGTACGTTTATTGCCAGTTCGCGTAATTAATTGTGTACTCATCGACACTCCAGTAGAGATCATAGCAGGAAATATAATCAAAACCAGTGCTGCTGCAAGTGAAAACATGTGCAACCCCTCTGACCATCCTAACTGATAAAATAACCATTCGACAGCAAGTAGAATGGCCCCTGTAAGCGCCATGACATAGACGGTTAGACCATTACGCATACCGGGGGCTTTCAAAAGAGTGCGAGCCTCATTAATATCTGCAGTAACAGTGTGTACTTCGTATCGCATCGGTCCAGTTGGAAATGCAACTTGAAGTCCGGAAAGACCTCTTGGAATTAGTTTTTCTTGGAACAGGTATGCCAGTAACCCCGACAAAGCCATGGCTACTATAGCCATAGTATCGAAATTACTCACAAGTGTGATTCCCATACTGTAACCTCACTCATTCTGTGATGGGACGAGAGCCGGAACAGCCGCTTTCGAATTGATTTCATCCAGTAGTTCAACTAGGAATGATTCGAATTCAACCCCCGCTCTCTGGTCTCCATTTCTAGCGCGAATTGAAACGGTATTATTCGTCGTTTCATCATCGCCAAGAATCAGCATATAAGCCGGTTGGAATTTTCTATGCATTCGAATTTTCTTACCAATTGTGTCATCACCATCATCCAATTCAACTCGAATACCTGCTGATCTGAGTTTTGCAGTGATATCTTGGCCGTAATTCACCTGCTTTTCAGAGATAGTAAGGATATGAATCTGAGTTGGCGCTAGCCATGTCGGGAATTTACCAGCGAAGTGTTCAATCAATACCCCACAGAATCTTTCCATCGAACCGAATGGTGCGCGGTGAATCATTACAGGGCGATGCATTTCTCCATCACTTCCCTTGTACTGTAAGTCGAAACGTTCCGGAAGATTGTAATCTACTTGAACGGTTCCAAGTTGCCATTCACGGCCGATTACATCTTTGACAACGAAATCGATTTTCGGGCCATAGAATGCCGCTTCTCCGGGTTCTTCAGACCAATTTACCCCTAGGCTGCTGGCCGCAGCTCTACAAGCATCTTCTGCGAGTTCCCACTTTTCATTTGCTCCCACATATTTACTAGAATCAGAATCACGTAGGCCAACTCTGACTCGATAATCATTCATACCCAGGGCCTCAAATATAACCTGAACCAATTCGATACAGCCTAGAACCTCACCAGCGATTTGGTTTTCTGTTACGAAAAGATGAGCATCATCTTGAGTAAATCCACGAACTCTTGTCATTCCAGAAATTTCGCCGGATTGCTCCCATCGATAAACAGTACCAAATTCAGCGAACCTTAGAGGAAGGTCTCGATATGAACGTGCTTGAGATGAATAAATTTTGATGTGATGAGGGCAATTCATCGGCTTCAGCATATATCCGTCAATATCTCCCACAGCCATCATGTTTGCAAGTTCCCCACATGTACAACCTTCATTTGCTAACTTGATCATCATATCTTTCTCAACAAGAGGGGGATACTGTGAATCCTGGTAGTATGGGAAATGACCACTGGTACGATACAAGTCCAACTTACCTATATGTGGAGTGTATACTTGTTGATATCCTTGTCTAGTTAGATGTTCAGAGATGAAATTTTGCAAGCAAGTCCGAATGGTGGCGCCCCTTGGAGTCCATAGAATCAACCCCTGGCCAACATCTTCGTCGACGTGGAATAATTGCAAATCCTTGCCGAGTTTCCTATGATCACGTTTCTTAGCCTCTTCAATAGCGGACATTGTTGATTTTAGTGATTCTTTGGTTGGCTCTACAATACCATAGATACGAGTTAATTGCTCTCGACTCTGGTCGCCTCGCCAGAAAGCAGAGGAGACCGAAGTTAGGCGAACATGCATCAATTTAGAAGTTGAATGAACATGGGGGCCAAGGCAGAGGTCATACCATTCCCCTTGTCGATAAATTGTCGAGCCATGGCCGTCTTCTAATTTGTCGTTGATAATTTCCATTTTGTACGGGTTGTCAGCAAACATTTCTCCCAATTCATCTTCACTGCATTCCACTCTTTCCACGGTTAAATTCCGGCGAGCGATTTCATGCATTTTCTTTTGAACGGCCTTTAATTCGGATTCGCCGAAATCACCCAGGTTTGCAAAGTCATAGTAAAATCCACGATCGATTGCTGGTCCTATAGTGGGCTTAGCATCTGGGTAAAGTGAGGTCACTGCTTGAGCCAAAAGGTGTGCTGCGCTGTGGCGGAGGATATGTATTCCGTCATCTGTAAATCCAGAAATTCCTTCAACCGAACAATCGGATTTGAGGATTGCAGAGAAATCTTTCTCCGAACCATCAACCCTTGCAGCGACGCAGTCATGCTTTCGCCCTTCGATGTCGATCACAATTTCTCCTGCCGTAATGCCAGCGGCGTATTCGTTGGTTGAACCATCAGGTAGAGTGACCGAAATCATGGACATGGGTGTGCCTCCGCCCCCTACGGGGGCGCTACTACACTTCACTTTGGTGCTAAAAGAAATAAATCAAACCCGGTCTGCTTACTGTTCTGAAAATGCCAGATTACCATTCAATCTCAAAATCATCGCCCTCTTTAGATGAGGGCTCAGCAACAACTTCTACCTTCTTTTTTTCAGTAATTACTTCCTGTTTTGAAACCATTTTTATTTCGGTTCTTTTTTCGACAATATCTCTCTGTCCACGAAAGGCAGGGTCCTCGTGAATGTTGACCTCTTTTTGCTCTTTTGGAGACAGTTCTTTTTTCTCTTCTTTGAGTTGTTTAGCCCAAGCACCTTCGAAACTCAAATCGTCAACCCGCCTCTCCATGCAACCTCGTTGTAAGAGGAGATACATAATCGGTTTGATGTATCGTGAACATCTGGAGTGGCATATGCGCCTAGCTGTCATGGTCAATCCGGATGCTGGACTAGGCGGTAGACTTGGATTCAAAGGCAGTGATGGACGCGCTGCTGAAGCAAGAGCCGCTGGTGCAGTGGATCGGGCTGGCCCAAGAATGAAACAATGTCTTGAGCATCTATTTGCATTGGCTAGGGAGCCAATCGAACTCATCGCATGGGATGGTAGAATGGGGGGGGATTGGATTCCGGGTGAATATACTTCAACCGGGCAAACACCTTCAGTAACCAACGCCAATTCTACAACAGAATTCATCACTTCACATGAGCCCGATATTTTCCTTTATGCGGGTGGTGACGGTACGACTAGAGATATCGTTGATGCATTAGGTGAACGAGAAATTCCGATTATAGGAGTTCCAGGTGGAGTAAAGATGCACAGTGGTTGTTTTGCTACAACTCCTAAGGCTGCGGCAGAAGTCGTGTGGTCTTATTTTACAGGCGATCTAATGATTGCTAGGACCGAAGTTATGGATTTGGATGAAGAACTTTACCAAAAAGGTGAATGGAAAGTTAGGATGTATGGAGAAGCCTTCACACCAGCCAGCCCTCGATGGATGCAAGGCGCTAAAGAGCAAGTACAACGCGAATCCGAAAGCGAAACCCTTGAAGCAATGGCTTCACACATTGGTGGTTTGGTCGAAGAAAAACCCGATTTGATGATAGTTTGGGGGAGCGGGGGAACGCTACGCCAAATGTGTAAGGAGTTAGATTTCGAATCAACCCTACTTGGAATTGATATTCAGCACAATGGGGTGATGCATTGTGATCTTAACGAGCAAGGTTTGCTCGAACATATTCAAAGTCATGATGGGGATATTGTGTTACTATTATCCCCGATGGGAGGGCAAGGATTCCTTATCGGTAGAGGCAACCTTCAGTTGTCACCCGCAGTTTTACGAGAAATAGGAATCGACAATATCCTTGGGATTGCAACTCCTGCAAAATTACTCGGTCTGAGTGAAGTAAGAATCGATACAGGCGAAGACAGTCTTGATGAAGAAATCCGTGCGAAAAAATATTTGAAAATATTACAGGGCTATAGGACAACTCGAATTATTCGAGTATCTTCAGATTGAGTAAATCTTCTCTAGAATCCCAGACTTGGATCATAATCCAATGTCAAACTTCTAACTTGATTCAACAAACTACCATCCTCCGCCGCCAAATGAGCCTAATACTTGGAGAAACATTGTAAAAAATAAGTAAAGGGCAATTGCTGTCACAACCAATCCAATAATCGTAACAAATAATGAAACTGAAATTCCAACTTTAATCCAATCACTCCAAGAAGTTCCATTGTTGTTAGATTGTAATTGTATCGTTATCTCTTGGCCGTATTCTACTTGCTTTTCAGAAGTTGTATTGTAGGAATTCGTCCTTTGACCCACTTTGAATTGTTTATTGCAATGAGGGCATTCACACGTGCCAGGCATTGTTACCTCGAATTCAATTTTTTGATTACAATGTGGACAAGGCGTTGTAACCATAGTATTACTAATCTAAGATAGGACATAAAGATTAGCCCAGTAAATGGGGGACTCTTTGATTCAGAGATTGCACTCAGATTGATTGACCAGTTGCTGCCTTTAGTAGGCCAAGGAAAGGTGGGCTTGGACTTTCGGGGCGGCTCTTGAATTCAGGATGATACTGAACTCCGACATAGAATGGATGTCCATTTAATTCAAAGATTTCACAACGCAGACCAGTCTCATCCTTTCCAACATAAATCAAACCTTTAGATTCAATTTCCGCGATTAAATCAGGATTAACCTCGTAACGATGTCGGTGCCTTTCATCCACTTGAGCCCCTCCGCCATAGAGGCGGCGTGTCATACAGTCATCCACTTGGAAGATTGTTGGTCGACTTCCAAGCCGCATAGTTCCCCCAAGATGTGTCTTGGAAATCTCAGGCATGAATACGATAGCCGGATATGGAGTATTTTCATCAAACTCAGTAGAATTGGCATTTTCCATGCCCAGTACATTTCGACAGAATTCAATTGTAGCAACCTGTAATCCTAAACAGATTCCCAAGTATGGTGTTTGGCTTGTCCTAGCATAGTTTGCTGCAAGAATCTTACCTTCTATGCCACGGTCACCGAATCCACCAGGCACTAGAATGCCAGCCGCAGATCGGAGAATGTCCCAATCCGAATGTGTCGAATCTTCAAGATTACTAGCTTCAATCCAATCGATTACTAAGGTCCTATCCACCGCATATGATGCATGCTGAAGGCTCTTGATAACAGAGAGATATGAATCGGATAAGCCGGTGTATTTTCCGACCATTGCAATATGAATGTCACTACCGAGATTATCGACACGGTCAGCCATTTTCTCCCAGCGTTCCATCAAATCAGTAACATTACAATCAATGCCTAATGTCTCACATATGCCTTGGTCACGAAGCAATAATGGAACTCGATAGATGTTGGATACATCATGAGCGCTCATCACTGCATTTGGTGACACATGACAGAAAGCAGCTAACTTTTCCCGAGTTTCTTGTTCAAGAGGCGCTTCTGCTCTACAAACCAGCACATCTGGGCTAATTCCTAAACCACGTAATTCCTTAACAGTATGTTGAGTCGGTTTTGTTTTCTGTTCTCCAACAGGCCCCATTACCGGAACAAGTGAAACATGCACGAAGCAGACATTCTCTCTACCAACTCGGAATTGAAATTGGCGTAGTGCTTCGATGAATGGTGAACTTTCGATATCACCAACAGTTCCTCCCAATTCGATAACACATGCGTCAGGAGTCTTGCCCGTACCATCAGCAGATACCTGTGCAATTTTTTCAATCCATTCTTGAACTGAATCTGTAATGTGAGGGATGACTTGTACCGTCTTACCCAAATAATCTCCTCGGCGTTCAGCCTCAATCACTTTCGAATATATCTTTCCAGTAGTGATGTTATTGTCCCTGTAAAGATTGAGATTACAGAACCTTTCATAATTGCCGAGATCTAAGTCAGCTTCTCCGCCATCATCGAGTACAAACACTTCACCATGCTCGAAAGGAGACATGGTTCCAGCGTCACTATTCAGGTAGGGGTCTATCTTGATTGCTGTGACTCGTAGTCCAGCACTTTTGAGGAGAACGCCAATGCTAGATGCAGTGACACCTTTACCGAGTCCACTGAGGACTCCTCCCGAGACGACGACATATTTCATGTCCTTCAACGGGTTTTGAGGCCATCGGCCTCCCCTTTCAACATTGGGTTGGAGCGAGAAATCAGTAATCGAGCCTTAAAAATCGAGAACCACTTTTCCACAAAGGCCACTGCGGGTAAGTTCCATTCCTTTTTGGAAATCATTTATGCTCAATCTGTGGGTGATAATAGAATCTACATCTATTGCGCCAGCGGACAATAATTCATGCATAATTTCCCAAGTCGACCACATTTTGCGCCCGTTAATACCTTTCAAGTGAAGATATCTGAATACCAAATCATTCATTGGCACCTGTGGTGTCGATTCTCCATAGACCGATAGAACGTTGAGGTAACCTCCCATTCTAGTGGATTTAATCGCATTCGTCAAGGCTGCCGAAGAGCCTGAAAATTCACAAGTATTGTCAACACCCCTGCCGCCTGTAGCCGCAAGAATTTCTGTTATGACATCATCACCCTTACCAAGAACCAAATCTGCTCCCAATTCTTTGGCAATATCCATCCTGTATTGATTATCCCAATCGATTGCAATAATCTTTGAGGCACCTAGTGCCTTTGCTGCATTTACTGCAAATAGACCGATTGGCCCCAATCCATGAATCGCAATAGTAGCGCCCTTTATGGGTCCTCCTGTAAGTGTATGAATGGCGTTTCCAAGTGGGTCCTGTATTGAGCCATGCGCAGAATCTAATCCTGACGGGGTATGCCGAGCATTGGTTGCTTGTATGGTGAAATATGGAGCGAAAGCCCCGTTATTATGTACGCCGAAAATAGATCCATTTTCGCAAATATGAGCATTCCCTTCATCACACCTTGGACAATTCCAACATGCTAAATGGCATTCGATTGCAACTTGGTCGCCCATCTTGTGTGTTTCTACATTATCACCAATGCCAACAACAATTCCGCATGTTTCATGGCCAGTCACTGTGCCTAAGGGTACTTCGGAACTACTCCATTCATCCCATAGCCAGATGTGAAGGTCGGTTCCACAGATACTTGTTGAAGCAGTTTTGATTAACACTTCATCTGCTTTTGGAGTAGGAATCGGGTGTTCGATCAATTCGAAACCATTCTGTTCATCTCGGACCTTTGTCCAAGCCATCATGGTGTTTGGAGTCTCGGACATGATTCACCGAGTCTAAAGGCCGTTCTTGAGCGTATCCTCATTCGGCTCCTAAACCTTGGAGTTGTTGTTGAACGTCATCTGGTACTTGAGCATCCATTTGTGCCCACAACACATCATCTATTCTCAAAATACTAATCGCGGCCTCAGTAGCTCCCGAAATGGCCTGCTTTGCGATTTTAAGGGGTTCGAGAATTCCTCTAGAAACCGTATCTTTGGGTTCACCGTTTATCAAATCCAAACCGATGAAATCGCCTTCTGTGTTTTGAGCCGCAGTTAATTTGAGTAGTGAATCGATTCCGTCGAATCCTGCATTTGCTGCAAGCGCTCTAGGAATTGATTCCAATGCATCAGCCCATGCTTCAATCGCCATTTGTTCACGTCCAGGGACGGATTCAGCATGTCGGCGTAATCTTCGACCTAATGCGACTTGAGTAGCCCCTCCGCCCGGCAGGAGGATTGGATTTTCCAACAATTGACAAGCGACGCCTAGCCCGTCAGCGAAACACCTAACGACTTCATCAAGAATACCGTCAGTGCTTCCTCGTGCGATAAGAGTCGCACCACCTTCTTCAGCGTCAAGAATCCAATGATTTACGCCTCCACTTAGTTCTTCACGGGTTTTGATGAATGTGCCAAGGTCGCTTTTGCTTGCCCTACCTGCATCTGGGACAAGGTTTGCACCGCATGCACGTGAAAGCAAATCCAAGTCTTTCTTTTCGACTCTACGGTAGGCGACAATCCCTCTCTCGGATAGCGCTTGACGTGCTTCATCATCAACGCCTTCCTTGCACACTAACATTTCACAACCAATTTTCACCAAATTGTCAACTTGGGCTAACAATCCTTTAGATTCCGACTTTCTGAACGCCTCAATCATTCCAGCGGATGTAATATTCACTTTGGTATCCAGTTGAGATTTACGCCTTTCGAGGCCCCCATCTAGGAGTAGAATAGACCCTGGGCCGCCTCTTTCTTTCATTTCAGAATGGATTCTACTCTTTGCTAATGCAAGCCCTGTGATTAATGTGGTTTCGGTCATCGCCCCACCGGTTTGCTTGATGATATTGACTCTTGTAGGATCTGCCCGGCCATCTTTGAGAATTATTTCCCCTGCACTCATCGCTAATTTTGCAAGATGCTTTTCCATGGCTTGGTCTATCTTCCCTGCAAGTGATGTTTCAACAGCGGCAAGAATTTGTTCATGTGTAGCATTGATAGTTAGGTCTTCCAATGCTGAAAGAGAATATGTTTCCGCTAGAGCGAAACCTCTGGCTATAGTGGCGGGATGTACCCCCTGGCGAACTAATTCCCAAGCATTCCGCAGCATTTCCGCACAAATTACCACCGTAGTTGTGGTCCCGTCACGTGCGACTCTATCCTGTGTGGAGGATGCATTGATGACCATTTTTGCAACAGGGTGTTCGACTTTAGCAGATTCTAGGACAGTTACCCCATCGTTCGTGACCAAGGTTCGACCTTCGTCATCAACTAGTAATTTGTCAAGACCCTTTGGACCAAGGGTCGAGCGAACAGCTCCGGCCAGTGCGATAGCGGCTTGCACATTCTTGCGCAATGCTTCGCGGCCACTCGTTCTATCAGTAGATTCGAGAATGGTCTCTTCCGCCATCGACCTCCCGACCCGCTAACCTGCCTTGAAACCTGTTGAGGCTGACAAAGCGCTTAGTTCATATATGGGCAACTGCTCCGACTATACAACCGATGGTTAAGTAGTGGGGTAACATTGATGGCTGAAGATTGGGAAGAGAAGATGCTCGAACGGATGGCAGAGATGTTACGCAACATGGGAATGACGGTCGAAATCGACCAACTGAGGGCTCTTATGAATCAATTCCGTTCGCAATTCGACTCAATGGGTATTGACCCCGAGCGTATTGCTAAAGGTGATGTAAACTTCAATTTCGATATGTCCGACCTAATGAAACTCTTCCAATCAGGAGTGCCGATTGAAGATATGATTTCCAATTTAGGAGTCGACCTCAAAGTCGGCGCAGTACCCGCCGAAGTAACAATTGATGATGAATCTTCAGACGCCGAAATTCTTCGATTGCCAGCAGACGACATCTATTTGTCAGGCTGGAATATGTCAATAACCGTTGATATCTCAAAGAAATCACAAATCGAAGAAATCGAAATCGCTTTGTCTAGTGGAGGGGAATTACTTCAAGTATTATCTGACCCTTTAGAGCCTCCCTTGGCTCAGATAGAGTTGCCACATCAATGCGATGATGTTGTAAATTGGTCGCTCAACAATGGGATTCTAGATGTTACTCTCAAACTAGTACCACAGGGTTCAGCAACCGAATCCCATGTCGAAGATATCGACAATGATATCGAAGACGATGATTCTCCCATCCCCTCCGACGTAAGTCTTGATCTTGCAGATGATGACGACGATGATGAGGACGATGGAGGAATCCCGATATTTTGAATCGGGAAATTTCTAAGGAAGTGAAAATATGGCAAATGTAATAGGAATAGATCTTGGAACTACGAACTCTTGTGTGGCAACGATAGAAAACGGTGAAGCGGTAGTTATCGCAAATGCAGAAGGCGCACGAACTACGCCTTCAGTTGTCGCATTCTCAAAAGATGGTGGCGAACGCCTTGTAGGTGTAACTGCAAAACGTCAAGCAGTAACTAACCACGAGCGAACTATACTCTCGGTAAAGAGGCACATGGGGACAGATTGGTCAACTAAAATTGATGATTCCACATATACCCCGCAAGAAGTTTCAGCATTCATTCTGCAAAAGCTCAAAGCTGATGCAGAAGCATATCTAGGAACCACAATCAAACAAGCAGTAATTACCTGCCCGGCATATTTCACAGATGCTCAACGTAAAGCAACAAAGGATGCAGGACGTATTGCAGGTCTTGAAGTTCTAAGAATAATCAACGAACCTACAGCAGCTGCTCTTGCTTATGGCGTGGACAAGGAAGAAGATCAAACAATTCTTGTCTACGATTTAGGTGGAGGTACATTCGATGTGTCAGTTCTTGAAATCTATGAGGTAGATGGTCAGCCACAAATTGAAGTTAAGGCTACTGCGGGTAATAACAAATTAGGTGGAGACGACTTCGATGAAGTTCTAATCAAATACTTGGTCTCTGAATACAAGAAAACCTCTGGCATTGATTTGGCAAAGGATGTACAGGCAATGAGCCGACTCAAAGAAGCGGCTGAGAAGGCCAAAATCGAATTGTCAGGAACTGGTCAATCACAGGTTAACCTGCCGTTCATTACTATGGTCGATGGACAACCAGAACACCTTGATATCACAGTTTCTCGTTCTAAGTTCGAAGAACTAATCGCTAAATTGGTTGAAAAAACAATGAAGCCAACCCGCCAGGCTATGAAAGACTCAGGATTATCAAAAGGACAAGTTGACAAGGTTATCCTAGTCGGTGGCTCAACTCGTGTTCCTGCGGTTCAAATAGCAATTGAGAAGGAAACAGGCAAGTCTCCTTTCAAGGGAATAAACCCTGATGAAGCAGTCGCAATGGGTGCAGCACTGCAAGCCGGAATAATTGCAGGCGATGAAGGTGTCTCGGACATCCTTCTTCTCGATGTTACTCCTCTTACACTTGGAATTGAAACACTTGGTGGCGTTACTACCACCATGATCGAACGCAATACCACAATTCCAAGTCGTCGCTCAGAAGTATTCTCTACCGCAAGTGATAACCAACCAGCAGTAGAGATTCATGTACTACAAGGGGAAAGAGAATTTGCTAAAGATAACGTAAGTTTGGGTCAATTCCATTTGATGGGAATACCACCTGCTACTCGTGGAACTCCGCAGATTGAGGTTACTTTCGATATCGATGCAAATGGAATTGTGGATGTCTCAGCTAAGGACAAGGGTACTGGAAAAGAACAATCGATTAAGATTGAATCTAGCACCTCTCTTTCAGAAGACGAAATTCAGTCAAAGATTGCTGAAGCCGAAGAATTTGCAGAATCGGATAAGCGTTTGAAATCACAGGTTGAGATGCGAAACATGGCAGACCAAATTGTGTATCAAACACGTCGCACAATCGAAGAGGCTGGAGAGAAACTCAGTGATGATGACAAATCTCCAGTTCTAGTTATGGTAGACGAACTCGAAGCATTGCTACAAAATGAAGAAGGGGAAGCAAAGGAACTCGATGAAATTGATGAAGCTGCGGTTCAGGCTAAAGTCAAGGGAATCGAGGAAGGCATGCATGCGATATCTGCTAAACTCTATGAGGCAGCAGCAGCAGAGATGGCAGAGCAAGAAGAAGCAGGTCCTGAGCCATCTGATGATGATGTAGTCGATGCAGACTTCGAAGTAGTCGATGAAGACGAATTACCAAAGGAATGAAATCGCACTGAAGGTCTACATGACCAGCGGTATGATCTATTTTCCAACACGCCATATTCTCAACAGAGACAGCATTATTAGCATCAAATCGCCCCTAATAATTTAGGATTGGCGGTTTGTTGTAGATAGTAAATATTCGATGAAATTAATGCTCATTGATGGTAATAATTTGCACAGTACAGGACAATGTTGAATATACGCCTCCTGCGCCTTTTAGGCATGGGAGACGTAATGGCATTGTTGACTCAGATGCGAAACTCGAGTGGAATTCCCGAAACAGTGGGGCTTTCTGATAATGTCGTTCTCGACTTTGCAAGTAGAGATGAAACTCTAGTCCAAGCAATAAAAGAGGCTTCAGTAAAACAAAAGCAATTACCTTCTGAAGATTTGATGATGAACGAATCTGACTTAGTGGAGCATTTACAGGCTGATTATGTCAATTTTTACGCTCCAGAAACGATAAACCCCTATGTTGCAATAGCAGGCCGTGGGCCATGGATTGTGACTTCTCATGGTGCAGTTTTACATGATAATGGTGGATATGGAATGCTCGGAGGAGGCCATGGGCCAACCGAAATCATCTCTGCAATGAGTGAAAACCATGTGATGGCGAATGTAATGACTCCATCTTTCAGCCAAGCACGTATGGCTGCAGCACTTAGAAAAGAGTTAGGTCACACAAGAGGTAGTTGCCCATTTTCAAAGTTCATTTGCATGAATTCAGGCTCCGAGTCGATGACTGTAGCAATGCGAATCGGTGATGTGAATTCGAAAATAATGACAGGCCCAGGAGGCCGTCATGAAGGAAAACCTGTCAAATTGTTAGCGATAGAGAGGGCTTTCCACGGACGTACAGACCGTCCAGCACAAATTTCACATTCCTGTAAAGGAAGTTACGATAAGAGTTTGAAAACATTCTCAGAACGCAACAATTTGCTCCTTGTACCTTCCAATGACACCGAGGCGCTAAAGGCAGTATTTGCTGAAGCAGATGAGAAGGGATACTTCATCGAATCGATGTCGATTGAACCGGTGCAGGGGGAAGGAAATCCAGGTCAATGTATTGAACGTGGGTTCTATGATGAAGCTCGAAGATTGACCAACGAACACGGTTCTATGCTAATCATAGATTCAATTCAAGCCGGAATTAGAGGTCAAGGAACACTATCTGTGGTAGATTACGAAGGGTTCCAAGATGCAGAAGCACCTGACCTTGAAACATGGTCTAAGGCGCTAAATGCGGGTCAATATCCTTTATCGGTTCTAGGTTTGAACCAAAAAGCCGCAGACTTGTATGTCGTGGGAATCTATGGGAACACAATGACAACCAATCCTAGAGCACTAGAAACAGCGGTTGCCGTTTTGGAAACAATTACTCCTGAATTGCGCCAAAATATCCGTAGCAAAGGTGCCGAATTCGTTATGAAACTAAATGCACTTTCCGATGAACTTCCTGGAACTATCATCAAGGTGCAAGGTACTGGATTGCTTATCTCAGCAGAACTTGAGCCAAGTTTACTAACTGTAGTGGGCTTTGATGAAGTCGAGGTTTGGTGCCGCAAACACGGCCTTGGAGTTATTCATGGCGGTGTAAACGCATTGCGATATACTCCTCACTTCAATATTACAAGTGAAGAAGTAGATCTGGTAATCGACATAACCCGTCAGGCTATTA
>Ga0209091_10000448_pt1 | contig 39719 bp, 45 predicted proteins | sample ArcticOcean_MG_C_6_FD_187438 | JGI IMG/M metagenome (GOLD analysis project Ga0209091, IMG submission 187438) | Marine microbial communities from western Arctic Ocean - ArcticOcean_MG_CB8_128 (SPAdes) (version 2) | ecosystem: Environmental > Aquatic > Marine > Oceanic | place: Arctic Ocean...
AAGTCAATGCTGCCTCGCCTCTAGTCTTTTAAACTACTTAATTTTAATAGTTTTAGCCTTCTTGTGATCTGGAATAATTCTCTCCATAGATACACTTAATAGACCATCTTTCAGTTCAGCACCGTTGATTTCAACATCTTCAGCGATTGTGAAAGACTTTGTAAACATTCTTTTGGCTATACCTTTGTGTAGCATACCCTCGTTTTCTTCAACCTCTTTAACATCATTGTCTTTAATAGACTTGATAGTTAAGACGCTGTTTTCAAACGATACATCTACATCTTTTTTACCGTATCCAGCAAGTGCAACTTGTATATCATAGGTATTTGTACCTGTCTTTACAATATTGTATGGTGGATAGTTTTGAACATTAGCATTTAAGGTATCGTTTTGATGGTCAAACATTGATTCAAAATGTGTGAACATATCATCAAATCCTACTGATAATGGTCTTAATTGGTTAAAGATTGAAATTGCTTTATTAGTCATTTTATCTCCTTTGTTAAGCAAGTTAATTTATAGAACCCATTATGGCGTTCTACATTTATTTATATAAGTACGATATTTTATTTGTCAACCCTACTTATAGAAATTCACTAGGCTGAGGATCCCTACCAGTTCCCTAGTGAATATCTATAAGTGCTACTTTATTTTTATCGCTGTAAAGTAGCAAATCAGCGTTTTGCGACACCGACTAATTTCTTGGTCGGGTTTCTGCGTGAGGACTTACGAATAGCCCCAACATTATATATTTATCTTCACCAACGCAAAACTTTAAAACTTAATAACCTCTAGTTCTCTCTAATTTCTTCTTATTTTTCTTAACATTAGCAATGTTTTCCTTCTTTTTTCTTCTCTTTTTTTCAGAAGGTTTTTCAAAAGATTGTCTTTCTCTTAATTCTTTTACAAGACCTTCTTTCATAACCTTACGCTTTAACACACGCATAGCTTGTTCAACATTTCCGTTTCTTACATCTACTGTTATACTCAATTTATATTCCTCCTCTCATTATAATGGTATCATACAATCACTACAAGATAGCATTGCCTTTAATATTCCTGTTAATAATACTGTTGACAAAATAGCATTTAAAAATATCAATGCCCTATCGTGCCATAAAAATCCTACTACCAACCAACCCATTGTACCAGCAAAACTGAAATACAAATCGTATATGTGGTTGACATCTGCTGCCCTAAAGCATACTGCTATCATTAGCATTATACTTGCAATCCATTTTACATACCAAGATAGATCACCTTTAGGTGTAACTTTCTTAAAGACTCTTGTAGAGTTTAATTCTTTTATCTTATCATCTAATTTTTGATAAGGTCTATCAGCGTGGTTAAATTCTTCATCTTTCATTATATTACTCCTGCCGATCCTAATAGTATTAGTATTAACATACCTGGTACTACGATTGACATTGGCCAAAATTCTAAAAAATCTTTCCAACCAAAGTCTTGTTCTTTCTTTTGTTTCTTCACTTCTTTTTTTATCTCTCTCATTAAATTGTTAATTGGTTCACCTTTTTGAAAATTAGGAAACCCCATATTGTTTAACAAACCGACTTGATTGTAAACTGCCTGTATAGTTTTCTTCTTTAGTTCCAAAGTGATAGTCCCTTTAAGGTCAGGCGCCCCTAAGGACGCCTTTCCTGGACTAACACTATGTTTGATAGATTTAGATAACATCAGTTTCATCAACCTCGTCATCTGACTCACTATCATTGTCTTCCATTTGAGAGTTTAATTCGGCCTTCTTCTGGTTCTCAATAATTGAGTCAGCTGAAGCGCCGGCATCCACTTTCGTGTACAACTCTACAAACGAATTTTTTGTATCATCATCAAATCTGTTGGTACACATTTGAATAGCCTTCATCTTATTATTAAAGATTGAATAAGCCTGGGTGATATGTACAAGTCTTCTTGTAGATATAATCTCGTCAACACCACCGTCAAAGTAGGTTTTTCTGATTACATCTGCCCAAGTAGTTAACTTGTCAATAAATTTAACATCTGATTTACCATAAGACTTTAAAGTATTATTCAAAATCTTTTTTTCAGTAGCAACAGACGGATACTTTTGTTCAAAAGTTACTGGAAATCTTTCAAGGAATGCCTCATTAAGAACATTAGTACCGATAAACTTACCGTCTTCGGATCCTTGACCTTTAGTATTTGCAGTAGCAATAACATTGAAACCTTTTTTAGGTTGTACCCATTTGTTAATCTTCTTAACAAAGATACCTGAACCTTCAAGGACAGGTTGTAAACACATTATCTTATTACTTGCAAGGTCAATCTCGTCAAGTAAAAGAACAGCGCCTCTTTCCATTGCCTCAATGATCGGACCATTTGCCCATACTGTATGGCCATCTTTAAGTCTGAAACCACCAAGTAAATCGTCCTCATCTGTTTCAATAGTTATGTTAACTCTTATCAATTCTTTTTTCAGATCAGCACACGCCTGGGTTACAGACATTGTTTTACCGTTACCTGAAAGACCTGTAAGAAATACAGGATAGAATTTATCAGATTTTATAATTGATTTTACATCTGGATAGTTACCGAAACTTACAAAGTTTTTATCCTTAGCAGGAACAACATTGTCTGTTAGGGTAGATACGATATACGCCGCCTCTTTATTAATGGTAGGTTTAACAACCGTTTCCATTGTAGTAGGTTTTGAAACATCTGTATCTGAACCAGATGGAATTTTATAAATCCCTTGTTTTATTTTAAGGTTTTTATCAGCAACTAACCATTGTGGAAAAGCAACCTTATGTTTCTTTTCAACTTCAACTAGTTGTTTTCTTGTGATCTCTTTAATATCACCAAACTCTTTGTAGCATAGTTCTACAAATTGTCTTTGTTTTTCATTTAATAGCATTTATTAGTCCTTTCATTTATTAAATATACATATAGGCTATCACGTTTTGGGTCAAATGTCAAGCGTTTATAACCGTTGATTTTACTCATTATTAAGCGACCTTCTCAATAAATTTGTTTAAAAGCACTCTGGAAGTGATTCTTCCTTTCATACTCTTACTGAATAATTGTTTGATTCTACCTGTCTTCATATCACTACTTACAGTTGAAAGATCAGTATTCTCAACTTTCATATCTTTAGCGTTAACAATATAGTAATCATCATAACCTGATTGAGCAACAGCACATACCTTCTCTTTATTAAATTGAGTTCTATTCTTTTGGAATACACCTTCTCTTTTATCCCACGATACAGACATATCCTGAGGTCTAAAGTAATGTTCAGTTTCAAATCTTCTTATTCTTTTTATCAAATAGAAACCGATAGTTGTAATGCCGTGATATTTTCTTAACATATTTAATATAGTACCTGTAAATCCAGTTGATCTATAACCATAAAGTTCATCTTTTACTTCGTGGTTTTTCTTCTTATAGATAAAGACATCTGTATTACCTCTATTGTTTGGATACTCACCTGTTATTTTATTTGATTTTGGATCAATTTTCATTGTATCTGAACAACCGTAATTACCGCCACCATCAGTTAAGGTAATTAAATTCATTTTTTCTATACCGTATTTTGTTTTAAATAAAGGTACTAGTTTTAACATAATAATTAATGCCTCATTTAAAGGTGTTGAACCTAAGTAATACTCACTAGGTATACTTACTGATTCTGGTGGTCTATCAAGAGCATTGAAATTACTTCTCCAAGTATATCTAGTTTCATAATGTAGTGCTAAGTGATATAGATACATTAAAGACTCATCTAATTTTTGTTTTTTAAGTTTATGACTTGCAACATTAACTAGTTTGATTTTATCAATACCCATATCGCCAGGTTTGTATTTGAAACCTTTTGACATCTTATTACTTCTAGTATAATCAACACCGTCATATCTATCCATTTCACTAGAAAAGAAATATAACTCAAAAGGTATATTTGTTTTTTGACAAAAATATACTAATTGGATTGTTTGTTGAACAGTTTTAAAAATAGTATCAGACATAGAACCTGACCAATCAAGCAACATCATCATACCGTGATTTTTAGCGTCTGGTGATACTGTTAATCTTTTGAATATATCTTCGTTGAATTTATAACTATGTAATTTAAGAGGATCAATTGTACCTGTTTTATGTGTACTTGATCTTTTATAGGCAGTAGCAGCCTTTTTCATTTCAAACTCTTTAACTAGATACATAATAGTCTTTTTAGAATCGTTAGTAAACTTTTTATATTCTTTGTTAAGATATGGTAAATAGTTTCTAGCAGTAATAGCGTCTTTTCTAAAAGACAATTTCATATCTTTAATAAAGTTCTCATTGGAATGAATTACTTTATTTAAAATTGGTTCTGGTATTGATCTGTAATAATAACTTTTTGATTGATCTAATAGTTTTTCTTTGTGACCTTCAAACCAGTTGTTAGTAATAGAAGTAAGTTTACCGTCACCACCTGAACCGACAGCACCACCGGCACTACCGTCTTCATCTTTAGCAGACTTATCACTTACAGCAGGTTTATCTTGGTCTGATTCTGACTCTTCTTTACCTTCTTTTGATTCTTGTTTATCTTTACCTTCTTCATTTGAATTTTCACCGTCTTTGTCTTTGTCGTCAATGTCTTTACTATCTAATGAATCTTTTTGTGAGTCATTAAGATCATAGTTTTCAACTAAAATGTGATCGTCAAAATCAGGTAACTTTTTAAGTTTTTTTACTTCTTTTTTTTGCCACTCTAATAATAGTTTAGCAAGATTAACTACATCTTTAAAAGTTTTCATTGCGTCAACTTTTTTCAACCATACTTTATCTAATGTACTAAAGTTAAATTGTAATTTTTTTGAAGACTTATAAAAGATATTAATTTTGTCAATTAACATTAAGTCTAAATCATAATCTTTGTCTTTTAAACCAAAGAAGTTTTGTCTGTTAAGTATTTCAAAACCATTTAAATAGTTGTTAACAACACCTGGATATTTCTTTTGAATCTTCTTATCTATTCTGCAATCTTCTAATACATTAACATATGATCTTAACTCATCATCATCTGAAACTTTTTTCCAACCATCAGTTGGCGTAAATAATGCGTGGGCACACTCGTGTGCTACTAACATATCTGTTACATCTTTTGAATCTGTTTTGAATATCGGTAATGTAAGTATTCTGTTTACTACATCAAACGAAGCGGTTTTAACATTATTTTGTTGTACTGTAATGTTTTCAGTAGCAATTAGTTTTGCAAGTTGTGATTTTGTATCAATATTAAGTGTGTCCATTCTCTAATGGTATCAGCTTTTAACCCAAAAGTCAAGCCGTATTATTGATCGTTTTACAAGGATTTAGGGATTGTTTGTTCTTGCTTTGTTCTCATTTAGTGAAAATAAACACAGGTTCAAACTTTCTACCTGGGAGATTCGGTCTTTCAAACTTACCTAGATAACGATTCTCTTGTTTCTTTTCTTCTATCTCGCCATCTAAATTAACACTTGCTGATCCACCTTGTTGTGTAGATAGTGATAACCACCAAGTATCTGTATGTTCAAACCCAACATCTAGTCCTAGTTGTACCGTATCTTCTTCAAAGGTTTTGTACTGTTTTGTATTAGCAACATTCAATGCAAGTTTCTTACCTTTTTTCAAACCTTTAAATGCGTTAGCAATAGTCTGTTTTAAAAATTTCTCTTTCCATACTTCGCTAGTATCAAATTTAATACTAGATTGTTCTGGTTCATCACCATATGCTTCCCAACCAAAGTAAGGTGGACTTGTAAATACAAAGTCTAAACTCTCATCTTCAGGTATATAAGTTTCACTACCTTGTCTTAATAGTGTATATGATTTATGATCGTGTCCATACTTATCTCTTATTTGTTCTAGTCCATTGTATGTTGGAATACAAGGATCAGTACCTATGTAATTAACACCGGCTGCGATTGCACCTAATAGTCTACCACCATAACCCATACTAGGATCCCATACTGTACCAGCAGATGTGCCTTCTAGTGGACTATCTTTTTCTACAAAGATGTCGTATAAAGCAGCTGCAGCTGTAGGTCTAAAGTTAGATACCATTTGAGTGCCAGAGTATCTTCTTAGCATTGATCTCATATCTGAATCTGTTATATCGTGTGCAGGTTTCTTTTTAAAGAAAGTACCAGTAAGTATCTTGTTAATACCTTTACTTAAATGTTCTTCGTCATTCCATACTTCCATAGGTGTCTTCATCTTACCACACTTAATACCCCAAGCGTGTTCCATAAAAGACCACGCAAGGTTTAGTCCGTGAATTGATTGACCTATAACTTTGTTTTTGTGATCTACCATAGTATCTCGTCTAAATGCTAACAACATATTATAGATGTTGTTTCGCCACTTCTCATCTTTAGGGTAATAGGGAAACCCTTTAGACTTTATTAGATCGTGTGTTTCTTTTAGTAGATCACTCATACAATTAATATTGCCAACCTGGCATTGCTTGTTTAGGTGGTTTTGCCTGACTAGGCATTTCTGGTCTATTGAAATAACAATTACCTGATACACTAATTCTTTCTTGTGTTTTATCATAGAAAGGATTTACTCTATGTCTTAACTGTGCAGGAAATATCCATAAACCATCTAGTTCAGGAAGATACTTGTATGTATGTTGTGCCCAATCACCATTTGTTCCTTCTCCATAATGAAATCCAATAGAGCCTGGCCCAAGACCATTCCCTTTAAAATCTTCGTGTTCTTTTAACATATTAGGTACTTTTAAATACGCAACCCAGGTTAACTGTCCTGTGTGTGTATGTTCAGGATTAAATTCTCCACCTTTCATATAGTTAATCCATAGATCAATTAAAGTAAATGATGTAGAGTGATTTTTATTATCAAATTCTTGTCCGTCAAACTGTGCTTTGCCTCGTACATATTCTTCCATATAAGGTTGAAATTTCTTTACAAACCATTCTTTGTCTTCGTCTGTATAAACTCTTTGATCTCCTAATAGACCTACAAGTCTGTCATTAGCACTTCCTGGTTTTAATTCTTTACCTTTTTTTAATAGTCCTTCTCTTAAACTTTGAGGTATTTTAAAGTAAGCAACAAAAGGTCCAAAGTTTAGATTACCTTTTATTAATGCTTCATCTTCTACTTGATTTACAGGTTGATCTGGTTCAAACTGTTGTTTATTTTGGTGCAATGATTTTAACAATGCGTCTTTATTAGTTACCATTTTATTCTCCTATTATTTTGAATAATGTAGACTCAAAGGTATCATAAATTTCGTCTTTTGTCAATAGTGATTGCTTATAGTTGTTGTGGATTTCTTCAAATTTACTGTTATAATCAGTATTCATCATCTTATCACACAACTCCTCAGCACTTTCTACTCTTTGCCAATCGTCTTTTACGAGTATTCCTGTCGAATCATAATCTTTGTAAACCATAGGTATAATGCCACTTGCAAGTGCTTCGTGGTATCTACTTGTGGTTGCTTTGTTATCTTTCCAATTAAAACATAATGTATATTTTGATTGGTTTAATATAGGTAATATGTTTCTCATACTGTCTGGTTTCATATCTCTTTTGACAGTAGAAAATCTACCTATAAATCTTGTATAAAATCTACCCATACCATTTTGTATTTCTTTTAATACTTCGTGTCTTTTATCTCCACTAACCACACCACCTACATCTCGTCTTTTTTCTGTTCCCCAATAAGAAAAGAGATAAGGTCTCTTATCATTCTCTGGTAGTTCTTCTTTAATAAAATGATACTTCAATTGATGTATGTTTCCTGGTATATCTGTTTCATCTAATATAGATACTTTACGAATAGGGTTATCTTTAAATGTATAATTTCTATATAAGTTTTCATCATCTCCTCTATCTGATCTGAATATAATAATATGTTTATCTTTTAAATCTTTAAAGTGTTCTTTGATTGCAGTATTAGATTTCTCTAAATTTTTAGGATCAATGTAGTTAGGTATATGGTAATGAAATTCATTCTCACTAGGTATAATAATTATATCACTATCAGGTACATCATCTGCTTTTCTTCTATGTGCTTTATCATAACCAAAGTTATATACGCCATAGTTAAATTCTGTATTCTTAACTTGAAATCTTTTTAATAGATAACAAAATGAATCTATAATATGATCTAGTGGTCTTTTATAATTAACACCACTTCTTAATCTAGCAATTGTTATCTTCCTACATTCCAAAACAGACTTCCTTTCTTTGCATATTTTTTCATAATTGCCCACGCCTTAGCGTCATATGTAGGCACAGATGGAAAAGGTGGTTTATCTTCTTCTTTAACTTCTTGCATAAACTTATATTTTGTTAGATATAATTTTGCTCTACCTATTTCATTCTGTTTCATTTTGTGACCAACTGATACTACATTAACATCTTTGTCTGGAAACGCCATTTGTAATCCTCTAGTTAATGTACCACTTGATCCTACTGACCATACTTCACTTATGTTTATGTTGTAATCTTTTTCTATATCTTTTGCAATTTGTTTTATATCTTCAAACACTCTAAATTCTTCTAAACCTAATGGTAATAATCTTCTTCTCTTTGGGTCTTCATAAAAGTATTCTCTTGCTCTTGCCTTTGTAACCTGTAGCATACCATTTGGCACCCAACGAATATCTGCACCATAATCTAATGCTTGTTGTTGATAAGGATGTAAATTATCTAGTGATCTTTTTGCCATAAAGAATACTGCTTTTTTACCATACTCTTTTGCTTGTAGTGTTAAAGATAGTTGAGCATAACCATTTGCAGGACAACCACCATATATAAATTCTTCAGCACCTTCGGCGATTTCTTCTCTAATCATTCTATCTACAAATCTTCTTTTAGAACCACCTTCTAATAGATCATCACGGACTATATGAAACCCCTCGTGTTCTTCTATTACTAGTTTAGGAAATTTGTAAGGTTGCAACATACTATTTTTTCATCTTCTTATATCTATTCATTTGTTTCTGTGCTTTTTTATATGCCATATCTAGTTTCATTTTACTTACACCATCAACAAATGTTTTACCTAGCATATGATCGTATTCGTGTTGAAAGACTCTACTAATCATACCATCTAAACTGCCTTCTTTTAGATCGCCATTTTCGTCTTCGTATTTTACAACTACTTTACGAGGTCTTGTTATGCTTAAGAATACAAAAGGAAAAGTTAAGCAACCTTCTTTCATCACTTCTTCCTCTACACTACTTGATATAATTATAGGATTAAAACAAGTCATCTTTAAATTTTTTTCTACTTCAGGATGATCGCCTATTACAAACATATTAAAAGGTAAACCTACTTGATTAGCAGATAAACCTATGCCACCATATTTTTTCATTGTGTCAAACATTGCTTCTGACAATTCTTTTCTATCTTTAAATCCTTCATCTTTTAACATATCGTTATTAAAAGGTGCGATTGCCGATTGTACTCTTGGATCAGTTGGTGGTATTAGTTTTAGTTCTTTCATATTAGCCTCACATAGTTATCTTTGTTTGGATTGTAAGTTATTAAATCAAATGCAATTGTTATTCTTTCTTTATCTGATTTTTGTATATCTGTATAGTGTGGTATATTGTTCGGAAAGATAGTCATTTTACCTACATCATTTTTACTAGCAAATGTCATAGGATCATTAATTTGATTTACTGGATTAATATAGTGAGTAGATGTATCATCACATTGTACACAAATATGACCTCCTAAATAACAGTTTGGTCCTATATCGTGTATATGAGGTTTTATTTGTTCTCCCTTTCTCATTATATTGGTCCAACATTGTATATACAATTCTTTTGGAAGTGGTTGATTAAAGTATTTCATCATTCCGTTGTGAAAGGTTATTATGTTTCCTTTTAGGTGTTTGATGTTTTCGTCTTCCCAATTAAGAACATTGTACTTATCAAATCTAGTAGTTGTACTGTCTTCTTTCATTCCTGTGTAAGCGTCACCTGTTGCAGGTAAACTTAATATTTCTTTTTCTTTAGTTAAGATAAACTTTGCTAACTCTTTGAAGTCAATTTGTTCTGCTTGAGTTTCAAATATGTTGTAATCATATTCAGGTGCAAAAAAAGTTTTCTTAGGTTCACTTTTCATTTTTGTTATTTTAACTTCTTTCATTATGTATTCTGCAATCTAGTGAAGTTTTTATACTTCTCAAATTTTAATATGTTGTTAAACTTGTCAAATAGTATATCGCCTTTGTGTGATATAATAAAGATGTTTTCATTTTTTAGTTTGTTGACTATCTTAAAGAAATCATCTGTGCCTTGTTGATCTAAACTACTATCAAATATTTCATCTAGTATTAGTAAGTTTGTATTTACACTATTTTTCATTTTTGCAATAGTTCTCCAAGTAAATAATAATGCAAGGTCTATTCTTAACTTCTCTCCTTGACTAAAACTATTATAGGTAAATTCATCTCTATGACGACTCTTTACTGTTTCGTTAAATTCTTCATCTAAATGAAACGATACAAAGAAATCCATTGCCTGTAAGTATTGATTAATTAGATTGTTTATAATAGGTATGTACTTCTTAATTATATGTCCTCTAGCACCTTTATCACTTAACACTTCTCTTAATACATCAACATATTTCTTTTGATCTATTATCTTATCTGTTGATATTTTACAAGTTTCTAGTTCTTCTTTTAGTTGTTGTAGGTCTGTAGCAATAGTTTTACTGTCTGTTTGTTTGTTTTCTAGTTGTAGTATTTCTTCATTTATCTTATTACTATAATTGTTTATTTCTGTTAATGAAGTATTTACTTTTGCTACATCAACATATAAGTCTGATAGTTTTTTAGATACAGCACCAAAGAAAGTAATCTTTTCTTCTACTTTAGTAATCTCACCAGTTAGTTTTTGCATACCATCGTTGAGAGTTTTTACTTTACCTTTTAATTCATCTTGTTTATTATGTTTAAAGTCTTCGTCAATAGGTTGTGTACAAGTAGGACAGTTGTCATTCTCACTAAAGAATTGTAAGTTTTTATTATGATTTTCTAAATTAGTTTCTATTTTAGTTTCTATCTTCTCTAGTTCTTTCAACTTGCTATCTGATTCGTCTTTGTCTTTTAGTTGTGTTGTATGTTCTTCTATTGAAGTATTTAAATCTGTTATCTTATTTGAGTAGTCTTCTTTTGCTTTTATATGTTTATCTAATTGTAGTTTCTTATCATCTATATCGGTTGTATTTAATTCTGATAGTGATTTAAAATGTTTCATTTCTGTTTCATACTTTGTTTCTAATAGATCACATTTATGTTTTACATTTAAAACTTCTTTTGATAACTGACCTTGTTGATCTCTTAATATTAAATCCATTTGAGTAAATACTTTTACATCTAATATTTCTTCAACGACATCTCGTCTGTATCTTGCCTTCATTTTCATAAAAGGTTCGTATGAAGAAGAACCTAGTATAACAACTTGAATAAATGATCTATAATTTAACTTCATAATATTGTGTTCTAAATATTTTTGATAGTCTATACTAGAGGCATTTTGATTTAACAATTGGCCATTCTCATATATTTCAAATAGATTAGGTTTTATACTTCGTTTAACTTTATATTGTTTTGTTCCTACATCAAAGTCTATCTCTACTTCACATTCACTATTGTTAATAGTGTTTACCATTTGTTCTTTTTTAATTATTCTAAAAGGTTTATTAAATAATGCCCAGCACAATGCGTCAAGTAAAGTAGATTTACCTGATCCGTTTTGTCCTATAACAAGTGTTGTAGGAGATTTTACTAAATCTATTTCTATTGGTGTGTTACCTGTTGATAGAAAGTTTTTATATCTTATCTTTTTAAAAATTATCAAGTTGCGTCACCTGTGTAAACATTTGTGTTTAATACTATTCTTCTTGCTGTATCTGTTTGAGTTACACCATAATGTTCTTGTTTGCCATCAAAGATAACTAGTGAGTTTTCAATTGATGGTACTTTTATTGCTTTACCTTCGTCATCAAATACAAAGGTGTATCCATCGCAGTTAGTAAAATTAAATACCGAAGTAAAAATGGATGCTGGTTGCATTGGAATATCTGTATGTCTTCCGTGTTCAACTGGTTCTTTTTGATTTAGATACATATTCAATTTCATTTTAAGTAATTTTGAGTTAGTAAATTCAAGTTTTTCTTTTTGGAAATCTTCTATACAACCAAAGAGAGGTAGTATATCTTTGTCCCAAACTTCAGTTTTTGAATCTGATAGTTCAGGACGACAATATAATGTTTTAGTAAGCATATGTTTGCCATCACCTCTTATCGTTTCGTTTTTGTAGTTCCAATCAAACAATTCATTTTCTACAATTCTTTTCATATACTGAAACAAAGGTTTAGGTAAAAAATCTTTTATTATTTTTATCATTCGTTTGCCTCAACATATAGTTCTTTAGTAAAGTCTTTTAATTTCTTTCTATCTAAATCTGTATCAATTTGTTCAATGTAGTTATCTAGGAAAGTCATAGTATCTTCTCCTTGATCTAGTATGTTTGCTTTTACAGTTTGTTGAATATCTACCGGATCTTCTATTATTTGTAATTCGTGTACATTGCTATTAGTGTAAAACTTTTCTACAAGTTTGTTATACATTTCTTCGTTTGTTTTAAATGATACAAACATTTTAACAAAGCAATTTTCGTAAGGTGTTAGATCAAAGTTATTATAGTCTTTTGTTCTATCATCATATATTATCTTTTTAAATATAGCAAGATCATTAGGTATTCTTTCTAACTCTCTTGTTTCTGTATCAAAAATATGAAACCCTTTAGGGCAGTTGTGATCTGACCACATAATCTGATACTGTGTACCTAGATAATAGATAAGTCCGTCATCTGATTTTTTATGAAAGTGACCAGACATAACTTTTTCAAATCTTTTAAATTGTTCTTTCTCTAGTCCGTGCATATTCATATGACCTTTGTGCATTTCAAAACCTTTAATTTCTAAATGTCCAAAACATATAGCAGCCTCCGAGTGATCTATTGCGTGTATTGAATCTTCGTAATTGTCATCACATATCCAAGGTAAGAATAACATACGACAACCACCTAGTTCTACTTCTTTGGGACCATCATATATCCAAGGTTCGTTTACACCGTCAAAAGATGTACACAATTGTTCAATTGAGTTTACTTTGTTTGTGTTCTTGTAATAGGTATCGTGGTTACCTAATATGATATGTGTATCTATCTTTAACTCCCATAGTCTTTTCCAAAATTTCTTTTGAAAGTTATGGGCAGTATTAAAGTTAATAAATTTTCGTCTATCAACAACATCACCTAAATGTATTAATGTATCTATCTTGTTTTCTATTAGATAAGGAAAAAACTTTTCATCATAGAAACGGTTTTGATAGTTTATAAAAGCAGGTGAGTCGTTACGACAACCAAAATGCGTATCATTCAATAGTGCTATTTTCATTACGACAGGAAGTAATCTAGTGTGCTACTCTTTGTTTTCTTCTTTCTTTTTTTCTTTTTCTTTGCTAAATCATCAGCAATTTTTTGTTGTTCATCAACAGACATATTCTTTTTAAGAAATTCTGTAAACTGGTTTTTAAATTCTCTATCTTCACCTGGTTGCAAAGTCATATCATCATAATTAGATTCTGTTATAAGTCTATTTTTAATAGTTACTTGTTTTTTCTCTTTCTGTATTCTTCTTATGAAGGCATAATATATTATTTGCGTGAAGTATGCAAAAGGATTGTTTGATTTCTTTGGATTAAAATTGTCTAGGTACTGTAAGCAGTTTTCTATACCATCACTAATCATATCATCTCTAAATGTATAATTAATAAAATTTGGTCTATAAGATAAGTGATTCGCTATCTTTAAAAAACAACCACCAATGTAATCTGTAACAAGTGGTTTTTCTGTTTTCTTTCTTTCCGCCTTGTTAACTCCTTTTTTATATTCCACCATTGCAGCTAAAAATTCTTTATTGTTTACATAGTGTTCTTTTTTTGTAGTTTTTCTCATTCTCTTAATATAACACCTTTCTCTTAAAAAGTCAATGTTTAAATGAAATTTCGGTTACTTTTTTTATTGTAGTTTGGCTCTGAATCAGCATTGACTTTTCGGTAAATCTGTGTATAATAGAGCGTGTAGCGGGTTGACCAGAGACCTAGCTATAGTATTCTTAATGGATAGTTTTATCCATATCTTCATCATCAAAATCTTCATCAAATATATCACCTATCTTTTCATTCTGAGCGTCCGTAAACCTTTGTTGTTTGTAGTTTTGTTGCCTAACAGGAACGGGTTTTACATCATAGTTCACAGCAATGTTAACATAACTACTAATCATTTCAGCAGACGCATTTGTTATTGTCATTATTTTATTCTTAGGAATAGTTATTACTTTATCTGGAGTGTAAGAACACCATTTAATTAAAGCGATATAGTCTTTGAATCCTGTCATTGTCATTTGAGGAACATACTTAATTAGTAACGGTTTTTCGATTCGTACTAATTGAGAGTTTTCTGGTAACTGATTCTTACCTGTGGGTAATACAGTTACAACATCTTCTCCATTGACTAACTTGATTATCTTAACGCCTATTAGTGGTTTATCTACATTCATATTATTTTAACTCCACATTATGGATCTCGTATTCAAAATCCTCTTCGTTGTATATATTTATCCTTTCTCTAAAGTGTGCAAGAGTATAATTTTCTTTTTCATTGTGCGTTAAATCATCTGCTATATCATACAAAGTAGCATCCGAATCATTATCTTTTAATCTTAAACCTCTACCGATTGATTGCAAGTTTCTTATTCTACTCTTACTAGGACTTGCAAAAACTATGTTGTGTAAGTTTCTAATATTAATACCAGTAGAGAAAGTACCATAACTAGCAACTATGATTGCACCTTCAGACTTTTCAGTTATAAATCTAATCTTTTCTCTTTCTTCAGCTGCCACACCACCATAAACAAAGAACACTTGTTTGTCTGATTTTTCTTCTATTAACTTTTGAAGTATCACTCCGTGTTTCTCTACATATTGAAATAAGACTAAAGTATTACCTTGTAGTCCTGTAACTAAATTACGAATATACTTGTTTCTTTTTTCATTAGAAACCAAATAGTCCATTTCTTCTTGGTATGTTTTGCCAAACATATCAGCTCTGACCTGTTTATCGTGTTGTAAAATTAAACAGAAAATTTTTAAATTAGCAAGTTGTTTCTTTTCTTGTAGTTCACTTGTAGATACTACCTTGTTTACTGTACCAAACAGACCTTCTAATACGAGTTTGTGTGTTTTAGTACCATCTAAAGTACCTGTAAGACCTACTCTATATTTGCACTTCTCTAGTTTAGACATTATCTTTGTTAATGAAACGGCTTTAAACAAGTGTGCTTCGTCACCAACAACCATACCATATTGTTCAAACCATTTCTTTGGTAGATTGTAAATAGACTGCCACGTACTGATTACTACTCGTTTGGTAGTGTCCTTATCGTGTCCTTGGTATATTCTGTGTACATTGCGATCACTATTATATCCATAGTCTTTAAAGTCTTTATATAACTGTTCCACTAAAGATGTTGTTGGTACAATTATTAATATCTTATCTTGTTTCTTTTCTTTTAACCTTAACAGATTGTATATTAACATTAGATAAATGATTAACGATTTACCTGAGGCAGTTGGCGACAACAACAAACATCTACTCTTTGTTATAGAGTGTACAAATGCTTCTCGTTGATAATCTCTTATTTCTATTTTAGGTATCTTTAATGCTTTTAAAAATCTAGTTACATCATCAGCATTAGTTTGTACATCTTTAATTTTAGTACCATCAACTATCTGTATGTTGTTCTTTTCGCACCAGTCAATAATGTAAGGATACAATCCTGCATATATCTTACCAGTTGCATAAGCAAATAATCTAATTTTTCCATCCCATACTCTATTACGAAATGCTGGCATAAACTTATATCCAGGTACTTCAAAGGTAAAGTATTCACCTAACTCTCTACGAATATCAGCGTCTGCTTCTATCTTTAAATAGACTTCGTTTATTTTATCTATGATGAGGTATCTTGTTATGGTCATTGTTAGATAGCGCCACTAGTAAACTTTCTCCAGTCAATAGCATTCTTAATATTAAATGATCTATTGGAGATTTGTCTTACCGTTCTATCTAAAAAATCTACTGTTACTTCCAAGTATTTAACCTTTTGATGTGCCTTTGTGTACTCGTCATCGGCCTCAATATATCTATCAACATCTGATCTCATAATTTTTAAGTTAAAAGGTTTCAATTGATAAACAGCAGGATCAGATTTACCTGTGTAGTATTCCCACTTATCTCTTTTGATTAATTTAAATTCATCTTCAGCACGAGTCAATAATAACTTAAACTTTGTTAAGTGTTTCAAAAATTCGTTGTGTAGTTGAGGGGTCTTTAATGATTCTAAATCTAATTCAGTATCATTAATTTTTAGCTTCTTATCAGCTAGTTCTTGTAGTTGTTCTAAATCCATAATAACTCCATTATAACACAAAACTCTTAAAAAATCAAGTTTAAGAGGTTGTAATTGTTGTTCTACTCGCCTGACTATTAGCGAAATCGTATATTTTATATTCAAAGGTTACAGTTGCCGTTAGGTAATCTGTATCGGTTGCTTGTTGATTGTACTGTAAAGAAGATAAAGATATTGGAAAGCAATCGCTAAATCTAACTTCGGTAACAGGATTGTTTTTACTTGTTAAAATACTCAATGTTGAGTCTGATAATATACCACCTGTATTTGGTGCATTAAATTTTACTCTTCCTGCGTCACCTAATGTACTACTTTTAGATGTAGGAAATCTATCGGATCCACCATCTAATAAATTTTTAAATTCTTGGTGACCACCAGGAAAACCTAGACCTCTTAACCAACCGTGTATCTCTTGGTAGTTTTCTAAATTTTCATCTACAAGAAATGTAACTGATAAAGGTTCGTATCTTAACTTCTCACCTGGTAAAGGAATATCTCTAAATGGTGTTGGTTGTGTATAGTTATCTGATATACTAATACCTGGTAAATTTACCTGTGTACAAAAGTATTCTACTTTAGGAAGTTTAGCAATACTAAACTTAAACTTTGTAGGGTCAGCGTAATCTTGTTTAGTTGGTTGTCTGCTATATGCGTTAGTAGTAGTCATAATACTATTTATCTGTTTGCTTATCTACTTCTTGCCACTCTTTTTCAGTTGCCTTCTTCTCTAGTTCTTTCTCATTATCTGTTAAAACCTTGTCTTTTACTTCAACTTCTTCAAGTCTTTGTTCTATATTTTCTAAAGGATTAGGGTCTTTTTTGTTTAAGGTTGCAAATGCTAGTGCTAAAAAGACTAAAGCAAATGCGAATATATAAAGGTATTGTATTAATATTTTCTTCATACTTTTATTTATAAGGCCAAAAAAAAGGGCGACTTTTTAGGGTCGCCCTTCTTAAATCAATCGTTAAACAACGATCAACCAATATTACATTATGTTAGCAACTTGTACTCTTTGGTAGTATCTATTACTGTTCGCTGAACCAGCGTTGTTAACAGCAGTAGCAGCACCGGCTTGAGCACCTGTTTCTGCAAATGGGTTCGCAACTAAACCGTATCTAGTTTTGAAACCAATTTTTGGTTGGAATGTATCTTGTCCAACTGCTCTTACCATTTGTAATGGCACATAAGGGCAGTAGAAAATACCAGCGTCATAAGGTGAAGTACCTTTGTAACCGACAACATAGTATTGTTTAGCACTTGAATTAGCACTATATGGATCAATATACACTTTGTATCTACCGTTTAATGTACCAGCAAAAGTATTACCAGTGTCATCAACAGATAGATTGTTGTTTAATGCAGGAGTGTAATCTAAAACACCAGCCATTTGTAAAGCACTTGCAACATCAGCTGAACAGATAATCATATTACCTTTTCCTCTTCTTGTTCTTTGTGCAATTCTATTAGCATCTCTCTCTAGTTGGAACATAAGTCCTTTGAATCTCTCAACTGACCATCTTCCATTAGAGTCTGTGTCTAAATCAAAAACACCAGCTGTTGTTGTATTAACAGCGGCACCTTTTTCTGCATTGATATAAATTGTTCTTACTACTTCTCTATTGATTTCCGCAAGGATCTCAGCAGATAGGATATTTGCAAGTTCTGTTTCAGCGTCTAAACCGTGGATTGCTTTTAAGTCTTGAGCAAGTTCCATAGTGTATTCAGCCTTTAGAGCTCTTGATTTAGCAGTTACAGTAGATTTCTCTATTGAAAAAGCCATTTCAGCAAACTGGTTTGAACCAGCGTCACCCAATGCTTCAGCAGCACCAGTTGTCATTCCTTGACCTCTACTATAATCAGATGATCCAGCACTAGCGTCATTTAATACACCAGGGTTAGTTCCACCGTGATCTGAAGGTGTAGCAGTTCCAGAAGAATCTCCAGCAGCGTTTCTGCTTGAAAAGTCTGTATCTGCTTCGTCAAATAATGCTTCGTTTCCTACTTGTGAAGTATATCTACTTCTCATTGCAAAGATAAGTCCAGTAGGACCAGTCATAGGTTGTACACCTGCGATATCGTATGCGATAAGATTTGGCATTGCTCTTCTAACTAAAGAAATTAGGATTGGATCCCAATTTGCAACTGAAGAACCAGTGCTTGATGTAGGCGCTGCTTCGTTTAAGAAACCAGCGTCTTCTTTCATAGCTCTTTCTTGGTTTTCCAAGATAGTAGCTGTAACGGCTCGTCTGTAAGAATCCGTAACTTTTGGTAAGTCAGGGTGTTCTAATACAGGCTGCCATTTTTTTTCGTATTGTTCTGATAAATACATTTTTATTTCCCTCTATTTATTTGACAACTTAATGTCTTTTGTTTTACTTATAGCGGCACTATAAGCAGCCATTGCATTAGTTAAATCCTCGGGTTGAGAATTTGACTCCGCCGCAACATCATCTATTCCACTAGCAGACTCTTTCTTTCCAAAGTAACTTTCTTTAATAGTTGATACTTTAGATTTAAAATCTTCTTCGTTTGAATATTCAATTTCTTCAGCAAGTTTGTTAAATTTCTCTTTTTGAGTTTCAGCAAGATTAGAAGCCGCAACATCAATGATGTCTTGTCTTTTTAGATCGCCGTTACTTTTTGATAATTCAACATTCTTTTCAATTGATTCGTTAAGTTTTTTGTTTAACTCCTCAATTTTTGAAGATTGATCTTCTAGTACATTATATTTTTCGTCTGGAACATCAATGTAATGGTCTTCAAATAATTTTTTTAGACCACTAATAAAGTCCTCAGCGATTTCACCTTTGATTCCTCGTTCTAAAGCAAGTTCGTTTTCTTTCATCCATTCTTCCACTACATATGCAAGGTAAGAATCAACTTTTTCAACTAACTCATCTTTAGACTTTGAAGTTTCTTCGGTTAATTTCTTGTCGTAATCTGCTTGTATTTCTTCTCCGATTTCTTTTACTTTAGATTTAATCGCAGCCTCAAATACAGTTGCAGCTTTTGTTTTAAATTCTTCTGATAATGAATCTTCTCCAGCGACAAGAGCGTCAACGTGTTCTTTAACGTCAATCTCTTTTTCTTTACTTTCTTTTACCTTCTCGTCTTCTTTTTTATCTTCTTCCTTAACTTCAGATTTTTTATCATCTTCTTTATGAGCTGACTCTTTTTTGTCTTCTTTAGAGTCATCTTTTTTGTCAAGGTATTTTTTTAGACCAGCTGGCATTTCGCCTTCTTTGATTTCTTTATCTTCCGAGTCTTTGTCAGTTTCTTTAGCGCCTTCTTTTTTCAAAGTAGGCATTGGATCAGGTGCGCCCTCAGATTTTTGAGGTGCTTGTCCAGAAACTTCTTTAACTTTTTTCGTTGCGTCAGGATTGCTGTCTGTTGGTTTAACAACAGCTGCGCCTAAATCTTCAGCACTATTAGATAGTGGCGAAGTTTCAGCTGCTACAGCATTCTTCTTAGGAGCGTCTGGAGCCGTAGCTTCCATAACTTCTTGTATCGTATCCGCAACATTTTTATTGTCGGCCATTGAAATCTCCTCTTATTGTTTAAAACTAGTTTTAAATAGCTATTTAATGATATTTATAAAACTAGAGATTTTTAAGAAAGCTTTTAAAGACTTTTACCTTAGCTTCTGCTAAAGCACTAGACTTTGCCTTCTCAATTTCTCGTTTCCAAGCTTCTATGTTCTTTTCAACGAGTACTCCGTTGTTCCATACCCACTCTTTACTCTCCATTATACCTTCTACGAAAGCGTCTGGAGCGCTGGGGTCTGCAACTATGTCGGCAGCAGTTGCTAAATAAAAGTCATCTTTTACATAGTTAGCACCACCTCTTGTTTCTAACGAACCCATACCTCTACTAGATACACCCAATTGAGCGCCTTCGTCAATAAGACCTTTTACAATCTTACCGTAAGGTGTGTTCATTATTTTAGCTTCACCGACAAAATTAGTGCCCTCTGGAGCAAGTTTTGTAATCATATGACTAACTCTTTCCAGGTTTACTGTTGGTCCGTCAGGATGTCCTAACTCGCCAAATGCTCTTTTCTTGTTGATAAATTCTGCGTTATATCTTTTTACTTCCTTTTCAAGTATGTCTTTCCCATAGACTCGTCCATTTCTATTCTTTATATCGGATTGTAAGAAGATACCTCTAATTTTATAATTCTTTTTGCCACCAGTTTCTTCAACTAGGCATTCTGCATTTGTGATTTCTTCGGATATTAATTTCATATGTTCTCTCTTTGTACTTGTATATATTTATAAGATTTTTTATCTAAACTCTACTAAAATCGTGTAATTATCCCCTATTACAAAGTCCCTTGTAGAGAGTAAAACATCACCTGTTGGTGTACCTGCGTTGTTTGATATAGAGTTTCCTGATGTACGCAAGTCCCAATAACCTTGACCTGATAACAGTAATCCAGTTGCGTTTACATCGCCATCCCATAACAATTCTACGCAAGCTTTCTTACTTATTGAGTTAACTGAAAACCATATTTTTGCAATTTTTCTATTTGCGTCTTCGGTCATAAAAGTAGTCGTTGAAGCGTCTATTTTTTTAACTAAAGATTCACCAGAACCGTCTGATATGTTAGTCATTTTTATAACATACTTAACACCTGAAGTGTCTGATAATACTTGTGTTGATACTGTATCTGCCATTTTTATTTCCTATTGTGCGTCATAATAAGATTTAGAAAGTTCTCCACGCTCTTTTGTTTCGCCTTTCTTTCTACATCTTACATAAGTTTGTTCTACTGTTCCAGTTCCAGGTCTTGTATAACTTCTTATACCACCTGAATATGTTCCAGAAGCGTCTGTATATGTGTTAGAAGCTGTAGCAGTATTTTCAAACTGCCATACACTATTTGATCCTGGTACATCTACCCACGCCATATTATTCCTCTATTTGTTCTTTTAGTTCGTCATCAAAGTATTCTTCAATGTCGTCTTTATTAACATTATGAAATTTTGAAACTTTTTCTATTGCATTTTCAAAATTAAATATTAAGTTGCCTTCACTTTTAACTAACTTCATAACATCATTAATCGCCTCTTTTAAAACTGGCGTTAAGTTGTTATATGAATCGCTATTAAACGCCTGTTGTGTCTGTATTAACTGGCTGACTTTCTGCATTTGATACCTCTGGTGTTTCTGGTTGTGCTTCTGCTCCTGTAGGTTCAACTTGTCCATCTTGTGTAAAAGTACCTGTACCTGCGACCTCTGGTTTTGGATCACTATGAGGTTGTGCCTGGAACATATTTCCAGCAACATCTTGTCTTTTAACATCTAGTTGATCGCCAACTTTAGCTCTCAATGCGTCTTTAAAAGCATCTCCAGCACCGACCATATCATTTGCACTCATCTTGTCTATAAAGTTTTTTACTTCTTCACTCATTTTTTATCTCCTATAATAAATCATCATTGCCTGTTGTTTGTACTTCAGGTGATGATATGATACCGTCATCAATTTCTTTTTTGATTTCAGCATCCATTTTTTTGATTTCTGATTCTGTTTGTTTTAATATATTTCTTCTAACATAGTTAACAGAAAAATATTTACCAACGTAATCTCTAACTTCTCTTGCCAAGCCTAATCTTTCTCTCATCATTTCAGTATTCTTCAATTCTGCAAAGTGACCGTCTTGTAAAAAGTCGTAGAAAATACTATCTCTAATTAAAGGCCATTCTGTTTCTGAAATTACACCTTTGATTATTAATTGTGTTCTTAATAGATCATTAAACAATTCAGTAAATTTCTTTCTTAATCTGCCTACGAATTTAGTAAATTTTAATTCATCTCTACTAATTTCACTTGCACGACCAAGATTAAAACCTTGACTTGCCTCTAATCTACTTACAGGAACATTTAAACTTCTATAAAGTTTTGCCCTAAAGTATTCTATGTCTGCTATCTCACCTAAATTAGCACCACCTGGAAGTGTAGTAATATCTGTTCCTCTACCACCTTCTCTACTTGGTAACCAAAAGTCTTCAAGCATAGACATATAGTTTCTGTCATCTCTTATCTCTCCTGTTGAAGCGTCATAGACAAGTTTGTTTCTATATCTTGCCATAACATCTCTTAAATAAGATTCTGCTTTTGCCTTAGGTAAATTACCTACATCAATCTTAAATATTCTTCTTTCAGGTGCTCTTGCGATTCTGTAAATCACAGCAGCGTCTTCAATCATTCTTAATTGATTGACAGGTTTAATTGCCTTATGTAAATAAGATAATATTAAACCGTTCTTATTCTGATCTATCATTCCTGAGGGACAAAATGCAATAGTGTCCACAGCAATTTTAATTCCTTGTACAGAAGCTGCTCCTGATATTCCTCTTTCGTTATACACAAAATACTCAACAGTTTCGTCTGCAATATTAATGTTAGTAGGAGAGATCATACCTTCAGGTCTTCTCTTTCTAACTTCTCTAATCTTTTTAACTTTTCTTGGATCAAGGTATTTTAATTCTACAATACCATTTTTTATATTTTCAGCATCAATAACCTTTTGAAAAAAGATTCTTCCATCAACATACCATCGTCTAAAGAGGTCGTGTCCTCTTGTATTAAACTGTAATAGTCTTAATACATCAGCAAATTCTTGTTCTATTCTTACTTTGATTGCTGAAGAATATTCTAAACCATCTGTTATAACTTTAACTGATTGTTTGTTTTCGTTTGAAGTAATTGCCTCATTGACAATATCCTCAATTGCCATATCACACTCTGGGTGTAAAGCAATTTCTCTATATCTTCTAATTAAATCCTGCTCAGTCTTAGCAGTACCTTCCATATCAAGGTAACTACCAAAAAAACCACCAGCGGCAACTACTTGTGTGCCGTCTTCCGCTGCCGGTTGACTAAATTGTTGTTTTGGATCTGTTTGTGGTTTAACTCGTGTAATATTAAACCCAAATAACTCTGCCATAATTTATTCCTTTGTTTATATAACTACTTATAATAGTTTTAAAAGGGCAGCTTTTAAGGGCCGCCCTTTAATTTATATACTATGTTGTAGTGCTTGTTTCAAAATACTGATATTGAAACGTAACTCCAAAAGTTTCCACAGCGTCATTTTCCGAATAAGATAGGTCTATTGCAGCTACCTCCGTAGGATATGCGCCTCTCAAAGTATAAGATTTTAATGTATTACCATTTCTATCCAACTGATCTACAAATGCGTCAACTTGATAGTCAACAGGATTTGATAACCCCTCATTGTCAGACATATTATTGATACCATTCTGCCATCTTTCAAAAGCATTTCTTAACTTGAAGTTAGTATCATTAAGGACAGTAATAGACCAATCTGCGAAAGTTCTATCTCCTGCTACTTTAATTTGTCTTCCTCTAAATGGAACGTTGATATTTGCAATCGTCATTCCAGGTATTTGAGCTGTTGTACATAGAAACGCTAAGTCTTCTATTTCTCCACCAACTTGTGCGTAACCAGGAAAAGGCATTGTTACCTTAAACTGATTGGCTCTTGCGCCACCGCCAGCAAGTTTAGCTTTGAAGTCATTTATGTTTGCCATTTTATTATTTCTCCTCTACTAATTACCCAGCCACTTCTTCAAAAGAAACGCCAGTTCTGGTTGCGACAAAAGATAATGTGATAAAGTTGATACTTCTTGCAGGTTTTACAAAAATTTCTGCAATAAATTCATTTCTATCCACTACTTCGCCAGTGTTGTTAGTTTCATCACACACTACTAAAAAGTCTGTGATACCACGTCTACCTTGTACTTCTCTTAAAAAAGGTTCAACTATGTTTCTAAAGTTCGCTCTTGTAAATTCGTCATTGAATTCAAAGAGTTGGAATTTAGAAGCAGTAGCTACTGCCTTTTCTAAAATGATGAACAATCGTCTAACATTGATTCTATCAAAAGCACTCGGTGATGATAAACCAGTTTTATCTCCAAACAATACTGTTCCTTGTCCTGAGAAAGTTGCAACTGGATTTACTCTACTTGTGTAAAGATCATCTCTTTGTTGTTTTGTAGGGTTGTATGCCAATTTAGCAGCGCCTCTAATTACACCTCGGTTTAATCCGGCAGGTGAGAACCAAGCGTCAGCTAAAATGTCTGTTCTAGCAGCCAATCCAGCAATGTCTCCGTTTAATGGTACATATCTGTACACATCATTGTATCTGTCATAACAATACTTGTAACCACTATCAAACACAACATAACTAGATGATCTCATTCCATTAAAGAAACCAAGAACATTACTTGTTTGTGTATTTGAGTTAGAAACATTAACAACATCACTTCTTTGAGGACTTGCAAAGACTACACAGTCTTTTCTGTTCTCAGCGATAGTAATTAAGTTGTCAATATGACTAGCAGAACCACTTGGTCCAGCAATTATTAATCCTACATCAACTGTTTCGGCGTCATTAAACTTCTCGTAAGCAGTTTTTAATTGACCGTCAGTTACAGTAGCACCATCTAATCCACCAGATAATGATTCATTTGCAGGTGTATCAACGCCAGTGAAGGTTGTACCTGCAGCTGTATTGCCCCAATTTGTTCCAGCTGAATTATGATCCATCCAGAATATATAATTAGATTTATTACTAATTACTGTTGGGTAGTAGTTGATATCTCCTTGTGGTGATTTTGCGTCTGAAGCTTTTGAAAGTTTAGAATAAGATTCTAAAACTGTTCCAGGAACTCCAGAAATTCCACCGTCTTCATCTATTACAACAATTGATATCTCATCGCCAGAGCCTGATCTTGTAGAAGCCCAAGCAGAAGTATTTGGAGCGCCATCAACTTGATCTGCGTATCTCCATTTTCTTTTGATTCTTGCGTTATCTACGACAGCAGAAATTAATCCACCTTCGCCTCTAGGATGCTGAACGATAGTTACAACTGTTGAAGATAGAGCAGTTACTCTATATTTTTCTCCAGAAGTAAAATCTACTCCAGAACCTGTACCAGAAAACTCAATGACATCGCCGACATTAAGGTAACTAGTTGCGTCTGAATCAACTGTTATTGTTGTATCTCCAACAGCGGCACCGCCGTCTGCTTGTTGAGATACAGATGTTGTTTGTTCAAATGCCGAAGCACTTGAGCAAGTTGCGACTAATAAACTATTTCCCCATAAACCTGCTGATCTAGCAGCAAATGTTCCAACAGAGCCTTCGCCCGCTGAGAAATTGTCTTCGTAGTCTTGTTTATTTTTTACTAGTAAACCAGTTCCACCGGAAGTTGCGTTTACTGTACTCGTTTGGCTAGCTCGTACTATTCTTAATGAATTAGAATATTGTAGAAAGTTAGCAGCGCTGAAAAAATACTCAAAGTTATTTACATCAGGTTTGCCGAATGTGTCCACAAATTCTTGTTCACTAGATACAGAAACAATTTCATCTAAAGGTCCTTTGCTGAATTGTCCAGCAAAAGCACCAATTGAAGTTGATACTGCAGGAATGATTCTTGTTAAATCTCTTTCCTGTACGAGAACACCTGGTGATACTTGAAATGCCATAAGTTATTCTCCTCTAATTAGCTAATTTAATTACCATATTTGTTCAAAAATCGTATTATTAATACGCCCATATTTAAATTTCAATTCTTACTGATATTTATAATACATCAAAACCTAGTGGTTTTTACGAACCACAGGTATCCATCTATCTCCGTATTCATCAATAGTTTCCTCGTCTAAAGGATCAGTAACACCATCATCTACAAAACCAAATGGTGCCATATCTTGTTCTATTAAGTTTTGTTGCTCAGCATACATTTGCATACGAGCATTTTGATCTGTTAATTCTTTGAAATAACCTTGGTTTGATACCCAACCAAAGATAACTAAACACATCATTAAATCGTCATTGCTACCGTCCTCAGCCTGCCAGGATTGACCTTTCTTGGCAAAAGTTGACATCTCCTGTATGATTTTAAAAGAGTTAACCACGATCTTATCTCCCTCAATAAGTGTCTTTAAATTGGCACAACCAACTTTCTTTGTTGCCTTTGTCATACGAATACCTAAAGATGAACCACGACCACTAAACATAGCACCTAGTATTTGACCGGCACGACCTTTTTGTGTAGTCATTAGTACATTAGGATATTCTATTTCATATTGCAAGGCTTCTGCTATCTGTTGACCTATATCATTAACCTCAGTTAAGATATGTGCTTCGTTATATGCTTTTGCTACTTGTGATATAATATTAGGAAAGACAAAGGGTTTTACTTCATTGTTTTTATAAAGAGCAACAACTCTAAATGGCATTTTAGTTACATCAAATACAATAAATGCTGAATAATCTTTTTCTACACCTCTTGCGACATCAACTGTACAAACATAAGTACGACCTTTAATAGGTGCTTCAAATTGATCTACACTTCCTTTTGATAGTTGAGGTGGTTCATAAGTTAATGCTTTAATTTTTGATGGTGAAATAAGAGTATTGACAGAACCTAAAAACTCACACTCAAACTCTTGTTGAAATTGCTCAGGTGATGTATTTCTAATTGTTTGTTCTTTCCATTCTTCATCTCTACCAGGAACCTCTGACCAATGTACTTCAATAGGTATGTAATCGTTTCTTTTCTTTTCAGCATCAATCCATAATTTATAAAATTGATTCATACCATAAGGTGTAGATACAATTACCATTTTTGTTTTCTTACCTGAAGATATAGTAGGATAAACGGAACTGAAAAACATTTCAGCAATGTTTGTAGGTACGAAAGCAAACTCATCAAGGAATATAATATTATATGATCCACCCCTAATAGCACTTGAAGAAGTGGCAGCAGCAACAATGCTAGATTTATTTTCTAACTCAATGTTACCTTTGTTCCAGTTAACTACTCCTTGTTGCATCCATTTAGGTAAATTTTCATATGCAAGTTGTAGTCTACCTAATATATCTCTAGCAGTTGAAGACTTATTGGCAAGTAAAGCAATGTTAGAGTTTGGATTAAACATTGCATAGTGCATTAAGTAAGAAACAGTTGTTGTAGATTTACCTGATTGTCTTGGTAGTTTGCAAATTGTGAATCTGTTGTTGTGTATTGTTTCTACAATCTTTCTTTGAAAGTCGTACATTTTAAATGGCACAAGACCATCATCAAGTGATACAATACGAATATATTTTTCCATAAAGTACACAGGATCACCAGCACACTTTTGATATTCTAAAATTTGTTCTTTAGTAAATTCTTGTGGTGTGTTGATCTTCTTTAGATTAGGATTACCTAGATAGGCGTCATTAATCATTATAGTTATAACCTTGATACTCTTTTCCTGTAGTTGGATCTTTCTTCATACTCCTAGGGTCATCTTCCCACATAGTTTTTGTATATCCAAACCAACCTGTAATAATATATTTCTCGTGTGTTTTAGATATTTGTCCACTATGAGTATGTGTAAAATCAGTTGGCCAAATTACAGTTAAACCTTTTTTACAAGGTGTCGTAATATTTTGATATTTAAAATTTGTACCAGCGTCAGGTGTATCTGTTAAATATGTCATCCATACAAGACAACGATTTTCATTTTTAGATGTTCTCTCACAATGCTCAGCAAAATAACCTCCACCAGGTTTATAATACTGTATGTTAGCACCTTCGTTCATTCCATATTGTTGAAAATTACTTAATTCAGGATACTTTTCTTCATATAATTTAACACAATCTTTTAATGATTTTTTATACTCCATAAAAGCAGGGTCTGTATAGTCTGGGTGTAATCCAAGATCAACTGAATCTTTGTTGTTCTTATTAACATTGTGAGGGCCACCTATAACACCTGTATTATGACGATCAGTATTGTTGTTAAATACATTTATAAGTCCATCGCATATTTTAGGATCAATATGCCAAGCACCTATAAAACTTTCTAATGGTAATTTATATTCAAGCACCTAATTCTTCCAATTGTTTTTTTAATAAAGCAATTTTTATTTTTTTTAATTCATCTTCAGTCGTAACTTTTGGTGCCAAACCTGATAATCTTTTTAAAAAATATAAAGGTTCTTTTTTATTTGTATTAATATTTTTAATTTCACTTGTAGCCCAAACTTTATAACCTAAACTTTTTCTATAATCCAAATCAAAATTGTCTTCAGGAAAACTAAAAGCATAATTAACTATATATTTATCTTTAATTCGTCTATCAAATTCTTCGTGTAATGCTCTAGCATTTTCAACATTGTCTGCAAATAAATTGCCATCAAAAACATCTTTTGATCCAGATATTTCATCACTACCTGTGTGTGTAATGGAATGCCAATGAATACCTGCAAATTTATTTCCGTCAAAAGCACCTAACCAGGTAGTTTTTCCTCCATAAATCGGCATAAACTTTTCAAAAATTGGTCCTTTAATTGATGTAGTTGCACCTTTTAACTTGACACTATTGTACAACTCAGAATTTAATCTGTTGAATTTTAATTGCGCCTCAGATTCGTTAAGGCCTTCTTGTTTAAGATAACTGTTTGCTGTTTCTAAATCTATTTCTCGTACTTCAATCATTTAAAACTCCTTACTATATGTATAAGAGTTCTAAAAGTGTTATTTTGGTGTGATGTCTTTAAAACTTTTTTCATTATCATTTTCCTTTTTTCTTTCACTATTAGTTTCTACTGTATTCTTGTTTAACATTTTTTGCAATTCTGTCGTTGATCCAACAAATAAAGCATTTTTGATAGTGGCGTTTGTCTTGCCAGGTACTTCTTTTAAGTCTTTCAATTTTTTTTGTAAGTCTTGTAGTTTATCAACCGAAGTAGCAACTTGACCTATTAACTGTCCAACAACCTCATATGCTCTAGGGTGTTGACCTTCTTTTGCAATATCAAGTATGCCTTGTATTGCCTCTTGACCTTTTTCAATTAGATTATAATAACTATCTCTACTATAATCGTAATCAGTATTAATATCTTTATCCATTTTTACTTCAACTTCACCAGTCTTTCTTTTAACAGGTGGTTGAAACTCTTGTGGTTTTGGTGCTTCTGATTCTACACCTAAAATTTCATTTACTTTTTCTTCTAATTTATTCATCTGTATCCGTACTCGGGTTATATCGTTTACCATCATTAAAGAAACTAATTGTAGTTGTAAATCCAAAATCATCATCTGCGTCAGCAGTTTCAGGATTAGGTATTACTACAACTCTTTCATCTCTAGTCAAGGGACCATCTGTATCTGCCCCTAAATCTGCCTGTGCTTTTTTAATAACACCTTGGTTGTTCATAGGACCAAACAGATATGTTTTAGCAGTAAAGTTAATAGTATATATAACGGCTCTACGACTAGTAAAATCTCCGTCATAACTATCCTCGTAATTTATGTTACCTAACACGATAGGTATATCTCTTTTAATATCTAACTTAGGAACCATATTGACTGTAACTGTATAGTCTGGTTGAAAGTAAGGTAGTATTTGTTCTATAATTTGTAGACCATCTTCAGCAGTTGCTGTAAAAATGTATAGTTGTAAACTAATATTATAAGGTACAGGTGTATAATTAAAGTTAGTTTTCTTACCGTCTTCACCTGTTTTAACTTGTGAATATTTTTGAACACGAGTTAATTTTCTAGTAGCGTCATAATTAAGACCTGTAATTTCAAAACCCATACGAGGTAATGATGTTGCAAACTCTCTACTATTCAAATTTGCTTGTTGATCTAATCTAACTAAAAATTTTTCTTTAGGTGCATATGCAAGAGGTACTTTTATTCTACTAGTTACACCACCAGTAGCATTTTCTCTTTGAATAACTATGTTGTTAAACACTTGTCCAAATGCAACAATTAATTTTCTAAAACTTTGATTGTAAAATCTATTTCCTAACATTATAAACTATCCTCATCTCCGAATGGATTTCTTTCTGTAAAGTCTAGTATATCATCTAAAGTAGAAGAAGTATCAAATCCTGCTTCAGAATCTAAATCTGTATTAGAAGCATAAGATGATTGAGTTTGTATTGAGGATGCTGTAAATTCTTCACTCATTAAAAATTGTGGTTCACCTGTTGATAAATCTTCTTCTAGTCTTATTGATCCTTCGCCATCTAAAGCAACTTGACCACTCTCTAAACTAAATTTGTAATTTAATTGATCTAGTGTGTACTTGTCTCCAGCACTATCAATAACATCTAAACCTGTATCAAGTTTCTCACTAGAATATTCCCAACGAGTCACTCTTAATTTGTAAACTGGTAGTTGACCTAATGCAAAGAAAGGTTCCTGATCTTCAACAAACTGTATTTCAAAAAATGAGTTCATCAAAGGATAATAAATTATATCACCTTCGTTTGGTCTACCTGTAGCAATTAAACTATCTTTTAAACCAACGTGGTAATCCCAAGCTCTTTTAGACACCATAAATGTAGTGTCTTCTCTTATCTCTAAACCAAATTTTGAAACTATTTCTTGTTGACCTGCAAAGCCTTCGGTTGACTCTACATACATTTCTACCATCCAAGAGTCATCAAAACGAGAAGTCGTATCTTCTCCTAAGATCAAATCTCTATTGACTAGTGTTCTAGGTAGGTAATAAACATCGTGCCCATAAATTTTTAGGCCCTCTACAATTAAATCCTCGTAAAGTCTTTTCTCGTTTTGATTACCGATACCGTTGCCACCTTGAAAGTAATGATTAACTGGCATAGCATTATCCTATCATAAAGGCTGGGTTTAATTCAAATGTACTTCTTATTTCTGTTTCTAGTTTTTCTATATCAGCAAGCGCCTCAGAATATATTTGTTGTCCGTTTAAAGTTACGCCACCGACCATTGCAACACCATTAAATTTAGATAAGTTAGCGCCCCATTGTTTTTTAAATAAAGCAGTAGTATATCTTTTTAAATAAATGTCATTGAAAACATCTGTGTAAGTGTTTGGATCTAATCTTCTATAACATTCTATTACTATAAATTCATCTTCTTCTAAATCATTCTTCCAATCCATATCAATGTAAAGTCTATTGTCGTGTTGATTGAATCTCATAGGTTTTTCACCTACAAGTATATGATCTAAAAAATCTAAATGTCTTAATACAACATCATAGTTAACCATTGAAGTTGAAGAAAAATCATACAGATCATTTAATCTCATTTGGTATCTTACATCAAATAGATTCATATTACCTTTGTTTGTAATTGGAAAGATATTAATAATAGAAAGAATGGTCTCAGGTACTACAAGATAATTTTTATCTTCATACCAAGTTGTTGAAACACCTGTATCTTTTAAATCTGATTTAGTTTCGCTCTCGGTATTTAAACCAGTTAAACGAGTTTTGTCTTCAGCCGTTAATTTGTATTTTAAATATGTTCTTCTAATACCGTCATAGTGAAACTGTTGAAAATATTGTACAGCTTCATCTATTCTATCTTCTAATTGGTCATCATCAGCATTTATTTCAATCACTGGTTTACCCAATGCTCGTAATGCGTATTGCTTTAATGTTTCTCGTGTAGATGGTACAGCCATATAATTCCTCTTTGTTATTACTATTTATAAGAATTATTTAATGGTAGGAAAGAGATTATCAGCACAAAACAACTTTATATCATCTTCAGGTAACCCTAGTGATTGCATTGTTTTTGGTGTATGTGGATTCTTTTGTTGATTAATACAGTAATAATTTTGTGCATTTATGACATCTTCCTTAACAGAATCGTTATCATAATCACCTATCTTGTCAATATATGCGTTTAAGTTTGATAAACCCATTGTACATATTTGTTCTAATTCTTTTTCTTCTCTTACATTACCAGCAGCAATCATTCCTGGACTAAAGATATTCTTTGCCCAATCAGGCAATTCTCTTACCTTTGATGGTTTGTACCATTTGTTTTCTTCTATAAAATATTTTGTTAATGCGTGTTCTTTTTTAAGTAGTGGAGAGAAGTCGTGGAACGCACCAGTAACTTTACTCTTACCTGCAATAATATCAAAACCGTAAATAGGTCCACCATTTGTAGTAATAGGAAATAGACATATATGTGCCATCCATAATCCTTTAGATTCTCTAGCGTCAACTACATCAACGTGAGCTCTTCTAATACTTCTATTTTTCCAAGTACGATTTGTCCAGTTAGGATTATTAAATCTATCCATACCTGGTTCTTTGTACTCAATTAAATTCTTATCTAATACTTCTATTATTTGTTTTTCTAGTTTAATTAATCTTTCCCAGATCATTAATCTTTACCTTGAATGGTAGTTCCTTTGAAAGGATCGTTTTCTATATCTCTATTATCACTAGTAAATTCAAAAACTTCGTTTGTTAATACTAGAGGTTTACTGATTTCGTTCATCTCTTTAAATAAATTTGTAGCAGATTCAAAACAATACTCTACTTCACTTAACACATTAATTTTATATGTGTTCAAGTATTCATTTATAATTTCTTTTACAATTCTTTTGTACTCTTGTCCTTGACCATTAAAGTCATAAAATGATTTAACAGGTACTTTTTTAGAAATCATCTGACCACCAGATAGATCACCTAAGTGTCTAACATAGATATGTCCGTATAGTTTTTCTGGATCGTCTTTGATAGTTTCAATATGCTCAACATATTTTTTTGTACTAGGTGTGATTTCAGGATTGAAATCAAGTTCCCATAGTTTTTTGAAATCTCTATGTATATTTTCTGCTCTTTGTAGACCAGGTGTTTGTCTAAACAAGTCATTGTGCATTCCATACTTCTCTAGTACAGAATAACATTGTAACTGATTATACAAGTAGATAGCGTACAATTCTGGACGAATCGTACCACTCATTAGAATTTTTACAAATTCTTGTCGTTCAGCGTTTTGATGAATCTCTTTAGTGAGCTCTTTAATGTCATATGCCATAATATAAAACCAACAATGTAAAGTTAAGTATTAAACTTATCTAAACTTATTCGCCAGCTAAAGCGTCTGCTGTTGCCTTATCAGTTGCAATTTGAGCTATTCTATCAGTTTCTTGTTGTGCCTGAGCATCGGTTTCGTTTTTAGCGCCACCGAATACAACTACATTGCCATCTGAGTCTAAAGATAATCTCCAAGACTCAACATCTGCAATACCAGTTTTTTTAACTGCTTCACCTTTAGCAACTGCGTCATCACCTGTTACAGCATTAGCAGTAAAAGGTTCACCATTGTTATTAAAATAATAATCCATTTTTTATATTCCTTCTATTGTTAATTTTATGTAGTGGCGTCTATACCGTGTTTACCACCGTAGCAACTATCAGTATTACCGTAGTTACCCCACCAGTCAACTTGGCACATCATTGGATAACAAGTAGAACAGAATCCACCGTGTAGGAAATTTCTGGACTGTGTTAAACTATAATTACCTGACTTGTTAGTTACCATTGTTCCGGTTCCTCTAGCATTACCATCTTGTACAACAGTATTTCCATCATCAGCACCATACATAACTTCCGTTTGAGCTGTGTGATCTGAATCAGTTGGGTCAAATGTCCAAGCATATGTTCTCCAAGATTCACTATCTGTGTTATCAGAATATCCACCGTGGAATCCAGTTTTACCCCAAGCAAGGAAAGGATTTCCTCTACCTGATTTAGTCTGGTTAACACTTATGAACTTTCTAGGATTTTCTAAACTCATACACCAACCGTTAATACCAACTCCGTAGTAGTAGTAAGCACCATAAATCATTCCCCAAGTACCATCCCAAGTTGTATTAAACTTCGTGTACAAGTAAGCATCATTTTCAGCACTATAAGATGTTGTAGTTGAACCGTTGAAATCTTGCCAACCAATGTAAAGTCTAGCAGCAGCAGTAGTTCCTAATGATGTTCCGTTCTTACAGTTGTAAGCAGCATATCTCATACCGTTACCGTGTTTGTGTCCGAAACCAACCCACTCGTTATTACCAACTGCAACAGTCATATTTCTATTGTTGTTAGATGTCCAAGTGTCAGTAAAGTATTCAGTAGAAGTTAAGTTATCAAAGTAATCTTTGATTCTGTTAACTTGATTTAAACATACACTTGATTTGAAAATGTGAATTACTTTTGTAGTATTTGAACCTTCGTTATTAGAGTGAACCATAACAAGCATTTTGTTTTTCTCGTTATATCCAGTACCTGTAGCGTAAGCACTACTTGTAAGTAACATATGTGAAGTGTAATTATACCATTGAATTTGTCCACTAGAGTTATTTCCTGGATTCAATTCTCTCATAGTTTGTTGTCTATTTGTAAATAGTCTTCTAGGTCTGATACCTTCTGGTAAAACCATATTTAGTTTAGACCAAGCAGTTGTAAATTCAAATGAAGATGTCATTTGGTGATAAGAATGAAACGAAATAAATCCATCTTTTGAAGATGTGTAGTATTGTGCCCAAGGATATTGGTCACATTGGTACATAGATTTTAAGTAACAAGTCCAAGAAGTGTAAGATTGTGAAGTTAAGTTACAATGCGAAACATCTGTTGAGTGGTCACTATAATTGTATGAGTGTGAAGCGTCTCCTAACATACCGAAACGATAGTTAGTAGTTGAGTTACAAACGGCTGCCCAAGGCGAACCTACATTTTTGAAACCTGAATCGTAAATTCTGTAATTAACGTTGTGATTTTGGTCGGAGTTATCTCCCCAAATACCAAATAATGGAAGTCCTTCTTTTCGGTGATCTATTGATCCACCACTAGAACCGCCACCTAATAAGTTTGTTAAACTAGCCATTGATTTGTTCTCCTAAATTTTCTTTTAAATTATTTATATTAATTATTTTTTTCATTATTATTATGTTATAACCCATCCAATGAAAGAAGATGTTACATCTGGTGTAGTTTTGTAAACAAGTCTTAAACTTGCGTACTTAGCGTCACCGACAAGGTCTTCAGCCGCACCAGCAATATTGTTTCCGTTTCTAGCAATCGTTAAATTGTTAGTTTTCCATTGTCCGTATCCGTCAGCAATAATAACATAATCGTTATCAATTGGACTAGCAGGTAAAGTCATTGTAAAAGCAGAGTCAGTTGTGTTTGCAATGTAAGCAGCACCAGCCACAGCATTGAAACTAGCAGTTTTTGTTGTCCAAGATATTCCAGTTGCACTTGCCCAAATTGGATCTGAACTAGCACCTTGTGTTTGTAATACTTGACCAGCAGTACCGGCAGCAAGTCTTGCAACACCAGTAGAATCTCTATATAAGATATCCCCTTGTGTTGTTAATTGTGTTACATCTGCGCCTTTTTTGGCGATTAGTGTCCAATAGGTTGCATTTGAAGTAGCATTACCAGTTGAAGCTAAAATACAGATAAAACTCTGTCCGTCAAAAGTTACTATATCGTCAACTACATAAGATGTAGAAACATTGTAAGCACCTTGAAAGACTGGTTTAATTCTGCCTAAATTTATTGTTGCCATAATTCTAATTTTCCTTATTTCTATTTATATTTATATAAGTTTAACTCTCTATATATAAAAAATTTTTAATTTAATTCTACTTTCAAGTCTCCATTATCAACACTAAAAGTCAGTCCAGCACGCATAAAGAAACTATTAACAAATAGGTCTTCTTGGTTCTTCGTTTCTGCTCTTGTTTCTATATCGTCCACACCGTTAGTTTTAGTTATCTGTAATATACCTTTTATTTGAGGAGTAACTATGTTACCACCTGTATTTGTAAAATTACTTTCATAGTAGTATAACTCGCCTATTGCACTACCACCTACTAAACTTTGTGCTTTTTCAGGTATTACTATTGTTACTGTTGCGTCAGCAGTACCTATTGTACCTGAAGTAGTTACGCCTGTTGTATATTCAACGCCGCCTGATTTTGTTCCACCTTCGGTCGTTGAAAATTTGAAATCTGATTGTAATAAGTTAGAATTTGAAACATCAAAAACATATGTATTACCTTCATACATTTTAATTTTATTTCTTGGTCTAACAATGTGTGTAATTGTGTCTTCGTCATCACCACCATCAACGATTAGTGTTCCACCAATACCAACTACGAACATTTTTGTTCCGTCAGCACTAAATGAAAATCCTCTAGGTTCAATGCTACTTGTTCTAAAAGTTGCTGTTGAAGTTACTGCCTGAGTAGTAGAAATATCATAACCAGTTACTAGTGGATATTGATTAATTTCATTACCAGTTCCGCCTACTGTATAAACTTTATCGCCGTCATCATCAAAAGCAAGTGCTCTTACTTTGTCATCTTCAGCAGCAACTGAAAATGCGTCAACAAATGAAGCAGTTGAAAGATCGTAAGCAGTAGTTAATAGATATTCATTGATATCATTTCCATCATCACCAAGTACGAATAATAATTCTCCTGGGTTAACAGCACCTCTAGCAACTTTATTAAATTTTAAATCTACAGCATTAGCGTCTTCAGAAACTATTGATAATCTTCTTGTGAAAGTAGCAGTTGCAACATCATAAGCGCCTGAAAGAGCATATTCATTAATGTTACCAGCAGCAATAGTAGGTGAAGTTTCAAAAGCCGTTCCTGAGTTTTCAATAACGAACATTTTAGTACCGTCATTATTAAAAGTCATTGCAACAGGTCCTATACCGTCAGCAACAATACTTTTTTCTTTTTCGTAAGTTAGTGATGTAATAGTGTAAGCACTTGATAATGCGTATTGTATAATTCTTGCGTGATATTTGTCAACAGCATACATTTTTGTACCGTTGTTGTTAAAAGAAATACCTTTAATATCTGATAAACCTTTTTGAGCAGTAGTATAATTACCATCACTTTGAGTTTCACTACCATTTCTAACTAAAGATGTTGTAGTTTGATATACAGCAGTAGTAGCGTCAAAAGCAGTAGTTAAATTGTATTGATAGATACTGTCGTTTTTATTAACGCCAGTTATATCTTTAGTTATAACTTTTTTAATAGTTTGACTTGTTGTATCGGAATGAATACCGAAAGCATAGAAGTCATCTTTTTCTTTTCCTGTTACTGTGAACTGTGTAAGTGTACTCATAATTCTATTTATCCTTCTAAGCGACCTCTAGTAATTTCCAACCATTAGCTGAACCAGTATATACTAGTGTAAAGGCTGCGTGATTTGTTTCTGCTATCATATCTTCAGCAATGTTCATAATGTCGTGTGAATTTCTATCAATTGTTAATTTATTTACTGCAAAAGTACCTTCTAAATCTACAAAAGTAACTGCGTCACCAACTAATGGACTAGCAGGTAATTGTATTGTTGAAACAGCGGCAGCAGTATTAACTAAAAATCTTTGATTACTTTCTGCAACAGTTATAGTTGAACCATCGCCGACAATAGTTACATATGGCGTTCCACCACCTAAACCTGTCCAACTTGATCCGTTATAACCTTCCCAAGCAACTAGAGATGAATTGTATCTTAAAGCACCTGTGAATAATGCACCAGCAACAGGTCTTTGTGAAGTTGTTCCTGTTGGTGGAACCCAAGCGCCAGTTCCTGCCTTATCTCTTGTTAAATATCCTAAGATAGCGTTTTCAGTAGGTACTGCTGTGTTTGCATTACCACCTAATGTTTCGTCTGTACTAAATTCGTTAATAGCGGCACCTAATTCTGCACCGATAGATCCAAGTTTTAATTCACTTAATCCTGAAAGGTTAAAGGCGTCTGCGTTTAGTGTAGCAGTACCAGTTGCCTGTTCAATTTTAAATAGATCACCAACTCTAAAGTCACCTTGTTGGTCAGTAGATACCCAATAGATTCTACCACCATCATTTTCAATAATTTCATCAGCTGTATCGGGAGCCTGTAAAGGTGTTCCTGGATAATTTGTTTTTACGAAACCACCAGTACCAATATTTAAGAAATCGTGACCAGTTAAACGAATGTTTGAGAATCCACTAGATATATCTGTTGATATATCAGCTAATTTTGCCTTACTAGTTCCTATATCTTCCGTTAATCTGATTACTGCTGTTCCGGCTGATACATCTTCTTCGGATACTAATCCAACTCTATAATATTTTGTATCGCCTGCAATTTTAACATTTGAAGCAAGTTTAACTATACCAGTTGCATTTAAAGTTGTTGTTCCTGATTTAATTGCAAGTAAAGGTCCTCTTTGACCTTGTTGAGCAGGTGAACCAAATCCACTTGCCAATGTAATTTGGAATGTAGAAGAGTCTTCTTTAGTAACTGTACATACTTCACCGTCTGTAAAGTTACCAGTTATAGTTTCTATGTGTAAATTACTTAATGAAGTATTAAATCTGAATATTGTAGCAGTTGCGGCCGAAGTATTACCTGTTATTGTAGCAGCACCTTGTCCTTGTGTAGTAAGCATATTTTCAATATCTGACACAGTAGCACCACCGATATATCCAAGAGGATTATATCTTAACATTAAACCTCTAGTTTGAATATTTACATTTACTTCGTCTTCGTCTGTACCTTCTGCAACACAAGCCTGTTCTCCGTATGCGTGTGAACAGTTAAGTCCTCTAATGAACCCACCTGATTCAGCGTAAATTGCCTTTTCACAATAATAAATGAATACTGATACTGCCTCACAACGACCTTTCCCTAAGATGTGAATACCCATACCATCACTATTGATTTGAGTAAAGTCATTACCTAACATTGATTTGTAAGATGAAGCGTGAGTATTTTTGTGTAAGTTACCATCAATCTGCATACCACAAGCACCTGCATTTAATGATGTACAGTTTTGTATGTATGGTGATTGTGTTTTAATATTTCCACTAGGGTCTAATGACATAACTGCAGCCATTTGAACACCTTTTGGTATTATTCTTTCGCCTACATCATCAATTCTAAATCTTCCTTTTGAAAGAGTTACCCAATCACCTGTTGTTAATCCGTGATTTGAGTTTGTGTTAACTGTTATGTCTCCAGCTGCATAAGCATAATCGTAATTAGCAACTGTAATATTTGTTGATTCTGCACCTTCAGCAATAACATTACCACCACTTACATAAATGTGGGCAAGATCGTGTACTGCTGTTTGAACTGTAAATGCGTTAGCACTTGTTACTGTTGCCTGATATGTACCACCGGCAAGTTTCGTACCAATTAAACCTTGATATGTAAAGTTTCTAATATTGTTTTTGTCATTACATAGGAACATATTTGAAGCATTGTTATCTTCTAATGAACCAACTGTTAAAGTTATATCACCACTACCACCGATATTTGCTGATGCTAAAGTGATTACATCACCAACAGC
>Ga0209091_10000450_pt1 | contig 39601 bp, 42 predicted proteins | sample ArcticOcean_MG_C_6_FD_187438 | JGI IMG/M metagenome (GOLD analysis project Ga0209091, IMG submission 187438) | Marine microbial communities from western Arctic Ocean - ArcticOcean_MG_CB8_128 (SPAdes) (version 2) | ecosystem: Environmental > Aquatic > Marine > Oceanic | place: Arctic Ocean...
TTCTTTTTGGTGGTTCTTCCACTTTAATTAATTGAACTCTAGATGCTATATCAACTCCTAGATCTGTAGCTGTAAATATCTCTATAGGTTTTTTTTTAGCTTTCATAATATTTGGTAATGACGCATATCTTGGTTCATTTAATCTTAAATCACATGTAACAATAGCTGGAAGACTAACTTCGATTGTTTCTAATCCTTCATCGATTTCTCTTGTTACTTCTAAAATTTTATCTTTTATTTCAATTTTTGATGCAAATGTTGCTTGAGGCCAATTTAACAAAGCACTCAACATTTGACCTGTTTGATTGCAATCATCATCTATTGCTTGTTTGCCCATAAAAACTAAATCAGGCTTTTCTTTATCAACGATTTTTTGGAGTGCTTTTGCTACGGCTAATGGCTCAACATTTCCTTCAGTTTTGATTAAAATTCCCCTGTCCGCACCCACTGCTAAAGCTTTTCTAACAGTTTCTTGTGACTTTTCTTCACCGACTGTAATTGCAATAATTTCTGTTGCTTTGCCTGCTTCTTTAATTTTTACTGCCTCTTCAATTGCATTGTCATCTGGTGGATTACTAGACATTTTAACATTCTCTGTAACAATTCCAGATCCATCTTCTTTAACTCTAACTTGAACGTTGTAATCAATTACTCTCTTAACAGCGACTAATATTTTCATTATGCTCTCAATAAATTATTTTCTGGGTCATATGGACTCTCATCTAATATTGTAGCATCGTACATTTTTCCTAAAATATCAATTTTCAATTTTTGACCTGTTGTCGCAACATCTGGTTTTACCATTCCTAGAGCAATTGATTTGCCCAACCTGAATCCAAAATCACCTCCTGTTGCACGTCCAACAACTTTATTATTTTTATAAATTGGATTATTTCCAAGAACATCCGCATCATCCACGTTGTGGATTTCCATAGTAACTAGGTTGTTGTCAAAACCTTTTTCTCTCCACTTATTAAGTGCATCCAATCCAATAAAGTTACCTTTATTAGGATGTATAAATCTATCCAATCCAGATTCATAAGGTGAATATTCAATTGAAAGCTCTGTTCCAACAAGTTTATAAGATTTTTCAAGTCTTAAACTGTTCATTGCTCTAATCCCATAAGGCTTAAGACCTAAATCTTTACCTGCTTCTATTAATTTATCAAATATGTGATTTTGGTATTCGATTGGATGATGTAACTCCCAACCAAGCTCTCCAACAAAGTTTACTCTCATAGCGTTTACTGGTGCGTTTCCAACATTTACATTTTTAGCACTTAACCATTTAAAGTTTTCTTTTGAGAAGTCATCCCTTGAAACTCTTGTCATTAACTCTCTAGCTTTTGGGCCAGATACAACAAGTACACCCATACTATTAGTTAAGTTTTCAAATTGAACTGTTCCATCAACTGGCATCCACTTTTGAATCCAGTCATGATCTAATCTTTGGTTTGCTCCTGCAGAAACTAAATAGAAACTATCCGAAGCTTCTCTCATGATTGTAAATTCAGAATGAACTCCTCCTTTAGTATTAAGAGCATGACATAAACCTATTCTTCCTATTTTTTTTGGAAGTTTATTAGCAACTAAATAATCTAAAAACTCTTCTGCCCCAGGACCTTTTATTCTACACTTTGCAAATGCGGTCATATCTAGTAGTCCCACATTTTCTTTTACATTTTTGCATTCTTTTTTTATTGCTTCAAACCATTTGGATCTTCTAAAAGACCAATCGTCTTTTTGTTCCATTCCATCTACTGCAAAGAAATTTGGTCTCTCCCAACCAAATTTTTGTCCAAATACAGCACCCAAATCTTTCATTCTGTCATAACAAGGTGATGTTCTTAGTTCTCTAGCAGCGCCTCTTTCTTCATCTGGATAATGAACTTTGAATACATGATTATAAGCTTCTTCATTTTTTTCTTTTAAATATGATTTTGTTGCATAGTCACCAAACCTCCTTGGATCTACACCAAGCATATCAACTGTTGGTTCTCCATCTACAATCCATTCTGCAAGTTGCCATCCCGCACCACCTGCTGCAGTAATACCAAAACTATGTCCTTCATTAATCCAAAAATTTTTAAGTCCCCACGCCGGTCCAACTATTGGGTTTCCATCTGGCGTATAACAAATTGCACCATTATAAACTTTTTTTACACCCACTTCTCCAAAAGCTGGAACTCTATGAATTGCACCTTCAATGTGTGGAGCAAGTCTATCTAAATCTTCTTGAAATAATTCATACTCAGAATCTTTTGATGGGCCATCAACATAACAAGCTGGTGCACCATCTTCATAAGGTCCTAAAATTAAACCACCAGCCTCTTCCCTCATATACCATCTGCTATCACTATCTCTTAAAACTCCCATTTCAGGTAAGCCTTCTTTTTTTCTTTTTAGAATGTCTGGGTGTGCTTCTGTAACAATATATTGATGCTCAACTGGTATAGCAGGAATATCTAATCCAACCATTTTTCCAGTTTGTCTTGCAAAATTTCCCGAGCAAGAGATTACATGTTCACACTCAATTGCCCCTTTGTCTGTTTCAACAACCCATCCATCTTTAGTTTGTTTAATTCCAACTACAGCTGTGTTTCTATAAATCTCTGCACCCATATTTCTTGCACCTGTAGCCATAGCTTGAGTTAAATCAGCTGGTTGAATATATCCATCTTCTGGATGTTGAATCGCTCCAAGCAAATCATCTGTACGACATAGTGGCCAAATTTCTTTTACTTGATCTGGTGTTAAAAATTTTACATCAACACCTATAGTTTGAGCAACACCTGCATATTGATGATACTCATCCATTCTATCTTTTGTACTTGCTAAACGAATATTTGATACAACACTAAAGCCAACATTCTGTCCTGTCTCTTCTTCTAGTTTTTTATAAAGATCAACGGCATACTTATGAAGTTGTCCAACAGAATAACTCATATTAAATAAAGGTAATAAACCAGCTGCGTGCCAAGTTGATCCTGAAGTTAGCTCTTTTCGTTCAACAAGAACAACGTCTGTTAAACCTTTTTTTGCCAAGTGATAAAGGGCACTTACTCCAACTACACCACCTCCTACAACGACTACTTTAGCTTTAGATTTCATTAGTGCGATTCCTACTAAATTTTTATTACTTACGAAACAAAATTCGTTTGGTTGTTCATTTAAACTGAAGAGCCCAATGGCTGGGGTGCTGACACCATGACTGTGAGCCAACAACCTTTAAGGGGGCCTTCATTTGTGAGTTTTTCAACAATCCATTTGAATTTATAATATTTTTTGCTTTTATCCAATATTGTAACCTCAAAAGTGGCAATATTTTCTGTTATTTGAATTTCTGATACCTCATGCTCCAAATGATTTAAGAGCATCTGATATGAGTTACCCTTAAGCATAGTTTTAAACTTTGCTAAAGGTCCTGTATTCTTTTGATTATCTGGGTGTGCAAATTCCCATGTTTGCTCAATACCACTATCTTTTGAAGGTTCATCATTTTTTTTTAGACCTCTCAATTGGATCTTAACAACTTGATAAGGCTCAATACCATTATTAGGTTTAATTAAATCAGCGTATGAGAAAATTGGAAGAAAAAAAGTAAATAAAATTACTTTAAATATTAAGGGCAGTTTTTTTAACATCTGCCAGAAATTGTTGTCTTTTTTCATCACTAACAAAAGGTACCGCAAAGTATCTTCTGTAAACAATATTATAAATGCCACACATATGAAATACCCCTCTTTTAAGTCTTCTAATTGGTAGGTTTAAAAAGAATGTTGTAATTGCTAGCCTTGGAGAGCCATATGTACAAAATATAATTGCTTTTTTTTGTCTTAAATTTCCAATTGGGTATCCGTAATTTCCCCATAACTGCTTAAACCTAAAAGCCCAGGGTGGTGCCAAAACTTTATCTATCCAACCCTCAACTATTGCTGGCATTCTAAAATTCCAAATTGGTGCGATTAGAACAATTATATCACATTCTTCAATTCTTTTGCGATGATTTAAAACATCTTCTCCAGCTTCTTCACCTGCAAAAACAGGATCGAATTTTTCTTTATACAAATCTACTGAATCAACTTTATTTCCTTTTTGTTCAGCGGTTTGAATAAATGTATCTCTAATTGCTGCATTAAAAGATTTGTCATTATAATGACCATAAACAAGAAATATTTTTTTCATTATCTATTTATAAGAACTGGAAAAGCTTGTGTTACTTTTAAAAAAATTTTCTGATACTCCATTTTTGTACATTTGTTTTCTACATACTCAATATTGTTAGCCTCTACAATTTTTTTTGCTTCATCACTAGTTATGCCTAGCTGTAACCATAAAACCTTTGCTTTAATTTTAACTGTTTCTTTTGCTATCTCTATAGCTTCTATAGATGGTCTAAAAACATCTACAATGTCTATTCGAGTTTTTATTTCATTTAACTTGCCAAATACCTCTTCACCTAAAATTTTTTCCCCTTTTACACTTGGGTTAACTGGAATAACTCTATAGCCATATTTTTGCATATATTTCATAACAATAGTTGATGGTTTTTTTGGATCTTTACTTACACCAATCATCGCAATCGTCTTGTTATTAGAGAGAATATCTTTGATTTCACTCATCAGATATTATAACTTATTTTTCTTTATTTGATCTTCACAAAATTTTCTAGCTTCTTTTAAATCAGTGATTTTAGACTTAGATAATTTCTGACTACCTGCAAGACACGCATCTACTGCTCTTTTAAAATTATAATCTCTTAAATCCAAAACTACATACAGTCCAAAAAATATAAATAAGGTGATTAATATATTTTTAGCAATTTTTATTTTTTCAAAAATCATTTATTCTTCCATGTAGGTTTTCTTTTCTCTAAAAAAGCAGAAATACCTTCTTTGGCATCCATTGCCATCATATTAATTGTCATCATTTTACCTGTGTAAGTATATGCTTTTTTTAAAGGCATTTCTAATTGCTTATAAAATGCTTGTTTTCCAATTTTAATTGTTAGATTTGATTTTGATGCAATTATTTTAGCAACTTTTAAAACCTCACTGTTTAATTTTGATTTTAAGTAGCAATCATTTATTAAACCTATTTCTTTTGCATAACTTGCTTTAATAGGCTCTCCTGTTAATAGCATTTTCATCATTGGTTTTGGATTAATTTTTCTACTTACTGCGACCATCGGTGTACTACAAAACAAACCTATATTTACACCAGGTGTTGCAAACAATGCATCTTTGGTGCTGTAAGCTAAATCACAACTTGCAACTAATTGACATCCCGCAGCAAAAGCAGCACCATGCACTTTAGCAATAACTGGTTTTCTACCTTGAACTATTTGAAGCATTAGTTTCGAACAAAGACTAAATAACTTTTGATACTTTTCTTTTTTTTTTAAATTTTTGACTTCTTTTAAATTATGTCCCGCGCTAAATCCTTTACCAGCTCCTTCAAGGATTATAACTTTAACATCTTTATCTTTATCTAGTTTTTTAAAAGCTTTGATTAGATCATATAAATTTTTAAACGATAAGGAGTTGTAAGTTTCAGGCTCATTAATGACAACTCTTGCAATCTCTTTTGAATAATTGATTACTTTTATATTCATCTATAGTTTATTTAAGCTTACCTTCTTCTCTCATTTTAGCTCTTATTTTTGTAGCTGATATTTCTTGAATTTCTTTTGAGAGCTCAATTTCTTCAATTTTATAACCAACACCCCTGCCATAGCAAATGTTAGTAATATTAGGAACTATTATAATTTTAAAACGTCCTTCAAATTCAGGGTTTAGCTTTTCTTCAATATCTTTTTTAACAGTTTCAAAATCGAAAGGATTATCGTCCACCCCCTGGACATCTCTAATTTGAATACACACTTGACCTGTTTTTTTTATTATTTCTTTGAATAAGGTGTAATGACCATCATGAAATGGCTGCCATCTTCCTAACATCTGTGCTGTCGGTTTTTTGTTGTTCCATTCATAAGTCATTATTTTATCTCCTTAAATATTTTTGGTGACCAATTTTTAGCATCTTGTGTTGTTACATGAAAGTCATACTTATCAGGCTTAACAAACATTTTATTAGTATCATCAAACCTTCCTTCTTTAATTGTATCTACCCAAACAATATAATCTGCAGGAAATAAGCTTCTTGCCTCAGGTGTTGGACAGATAAAATCTGCTACAACATAATTATCTTGGCTTTTTAACTTTAAAGCAAATTTTGCCATTCTTTTTGCTTGTCTTTTTCTTCCTTCTTCAGAAAAATCCCAGTCATTAGCTTCTTTTCTAACTTCATCAGCATTTAATCTTTTGGCATTTAGCATTGGTCCTAACTCATCTGCTAAAGTTGTTTTTCCTGATCCAGGCAAGCCCATTATTAAAATTATTTTCATTTTAGATTAAATTACCTGCAACCCATTTATGAAATTGGTGTGTTGGGTTGTCCATCAAAGGAGAAAAATTTCCCCCATTATATACAGGTGAATTTCTACCTTCCTGCATTCCTTCAATAGCTTTAATATCTTCTGACATAACATTTTTCCAAATTCTTACATTTTCTTCTCTCATAGTTTCAAGTTCTTCTCCATTGGCACTATTGTCTCCCACATAATACATAGCTAAATGTTCTTTAGTTTCATTAATTGAAATAGGTTCTAGCCAAAATGCATAAAAATGATCAATGTGCAAACCGATCATTACATTTGGGAATAAAGCTATATATTCAGAGTTTTTACTTAAATCTTTTGGCCAATTTTCAAAATTTTCAAATGCTTTCTTTCCTTTGGTTAATTGATTATATTTTTTACTTCCCTGGCCCGCAAATCTGTTTGGTAAACCTTGGATATGATAATGATTACTAATATTTGATATCTTATTTAATTCTGGATGAATTGTTGGCAAATGATAGCTTTCGCAATAATTTTCGACTGCAAACTTCCAATTACTTTTTACATCTAAACTAAAATACCCATGGTCTTTAGAACGTACTAACAAATGTTGATCTTCTTTAGAAATAAATTTTGACCATCTATCTTCTAATGGTTTAATATATTCATTAAATTCTAATTCATTATTGCGAATATTGACAAATATAATGTCCATCCAAACTTTTGTTCTAACTTCTTTTAAATTGCTTTTAGACTTATCAAACTTTTCCGAATCATGAATATTTAGACCTCCAATATGAGGTGTTGCAATTAGGCTGCCTTTAAAGTCATATGACCACGAGTGATAAGGACACCTAATTACATTTTTTAAGGTGCATGGCTTATCTAAAATTTTATAGCCTCTATGGCTACAAACATTATGAAATATCCTAATCTTCATATCTTTATCCCTAACCATCATTAGTGGAATCCCGAGCAGATTGTATGGTTTTGCATCACCGGGATTTGGAATTGAACTTCCAACTCCAATTGCGGTCCACTTATCAAAGAAAACCTTATTTCTCTCGTGGTGAAGATATTCATCGCTTGTATAGCATTGATTTGGTAGCCCATTTGCAGTGTCTATTGGCTTATGCACATTCATCAATTTTTTGATGTCCAGGATTTCTGAAAGAGTTTTATTATTCTTATTTTTGGCCATAAAAAAAATTATCATGAGCATCATTTTTAGCAACAAATTTCAATTGAGACCACTTGTTGAATTTCTTTGACAGCTTTTACAAATAAGATAATGATCGGGAAAAATGAATTTTTCACTTGAAATAGGTCCACACACAGACCTTGAATCATTACCTCCTGTAAAGGATGTGTATGTAACAATGCTACCTGGTGGTGACTATAAAGATACTGCAAATAAATCAGGCGATCTTGTTAAAAAAGGTTTTAATCCTGTTCCTCATTTTCCAGCAAGATCAATTAATAATGAGAATGAATTAAAAGATTATGTTTCGATATGTAAAGACCAAGGGGTTAAACAAGCGTTAGTTATTGGTGGAAGCAGAGACGCTATTGGAAAATTTGATAGTTCATATCAAATTTTAGAAACAGGTTTTTTTGATGGAATTAAAATTGGAATAGCAGGTCATCCTGAGGGAAGCCCAGACATACCAGAACAAAATTTAGAAAAAGCAATGATGGATAAGAAGCCTTATGCTGACTATATAGTTACACAGTGGCTATTAGACAGTCAACCTATTGTTGATTTTATTTCTAAGCAAAGCGTACCAGTGCATGTAGGAATTACTGGGCCAATGAAAATATCTAGCTTGATTAAATTTGCTAATATTGTCGGCGCGAAAAATTCCATTAATTTTCTTAAATCTAATTTTACTAAGGCGTTAGATTTATTGAAACCTAAAGACCCTAATGAATTAATTGGGAAAGTGAAAGAGTTTACTGACAACTTCCACATTTATACATTCGGCGGCTTGAAGGAAACAAACAAGTGGTTGAAGGAGAACGGTTATGTCTAAAGAATTTGACTATACAAAACTAAATCAGGCTACTACAGTTGATCAATCTGATCGTGCAGTACCATACAATTTAAGACAAAGTGGACCTACAAAAGTTGAAATGTTAATTTCAACAAGAGTAAGGAAATCTCCATATTGGCATTTATCAATGCAAGCAGGCTGTTGGAGAGCGACTGTTTACAATCGTATTTATCATCCAAGAGGATATGTAAAACCAGAAGATGGTGGTGCAATGGTAGAATATGATGCAATTGTTAATCATGTTACGATGTGGAATGTTGCTGTTGAAAGACAAATTAGAGTTAAGGGTCCTGATGCAGAAAAATTTACAGATTATGTGATTACAAGAGATGCTACAAAAATTTCTCCTATGAGAGCAAGATATGTAATTTTATGTAATGCATATGGAGGAGTTTTAAACGACCCAATTCTTCTTAGAATTGCAAAAGATGAATTTTGGTTTTCTTTATCAGATTCTGATATTGGTATGTACCTTCAAGGTGTAAATGCTGATGGAAGGTTTGATTGCACTATTGACGAAATTGATGTCAGTCCAGTTCAAATACAAGGGCCTAAATCAAAAGCTTTGATGAAGGATCTTTGTGGAGATCAAGTTGATTTTGACAATATGCCTTTCTACGGGTTAGCAGAAGTTAAAGTTGGTGGAAGAAGTTGTGTAATTTCTCAGTCTGGTTTCTCTGGAGAAGCTGGCTATGAGATATATCTGAGAGACTCAATGTTATATGCTGATGATATGTGGAATGCAGTACTTGATGCTGGTAAAAAACATAGCTTAATGGTTATAGCACCTGCTCACCACAGAAGAATTCAAGCTGGAATTCTTTCTTGGGGACAAGATATGGATCAACAACACAATCCTTTTCAGTGTAACCTTGGTTATCAAGTTTCATTATCTGGTAAAGGTGAATGGGATAAGAAAGCTGACTATGTGGGAAAAGCTGCACTAGAAAAAATGGGTGCTGAAATTAAAGATGGAAAAAAACCTTACAAACTTCAATTAGTTGGGCTTGAAATGGGCGGAAAACCTATTGAAGAGTATGCTCCTGATTTTTGGTTAGTTTCACCTGAGAGCGGTGGAGATCCAGTAGGATTTATTACCTCTCCTTGGTATCACCCAGAAAAAAAACAAAACATAGCAATGGGGTATGTGCCATTTGATGGAACATTAAATTCAAATGGATTTCCAAAAGGTAAAGTTGGAACTAAATATAAGGTTCATTTACCAGAAAAATACTCTGATAAACCAGGTACACCAGTGGACGCTGTAGTAGTTGATATTCCATTTAAAGAATCTTTTAATGCGAATACTAGAGAAGTTGTAAAAGGTTAGCTTTATTTAAAGGGGGGGTGTTATACTCCCCCTTAAAAATGACTAAAGGTTTTCTAATAGCGGTTTGCATTATAATAGTTATTGCTTTAATACTCTTTCCTCTAATTATTTCTTACATTGATCAAAAAAATCAAAAAAAATAAATGTTAAGTGAATTTTTAAATATTATTATCAAATCAATTAAGTTGGATAAAAGCCTATATAATGAAAACAAAAACTATTCTGAAGCATCAATTTATTTTGCCATAGTAATAATATTGTTAACTGCAATTATTGGAATTGTACCAGGGTCTGCAATGTTAGACTTTTTTTCTTCATCATTTAATGTAAATGATTTGCGTGGACCATCATTAAGGTCAGTTATAATAACATCTTTAGTTGTATGGATTTTTAAAACAGTTTATTTATATTTTGTTGGTGTAATTCTCTTTCCAAGTAAAACTACTAAATCTACATTTAGAAAAGTTTTGATCACTGTAGGTTATGCGCACGCTCCTATGGTATTCAATGTTTTGATATTGGACTATAGATTGCTTTATTTAATGTTTATTCCCTATATTTGGTATAATGTCACTTTGATAGTTGGAATTAATGAAATTCTTAAATATAAAAACTATTATAAGTCAGCGCTAGTAGTAACTGCCCCAATAATGGTTTTATTAATATTAACTTTTATGCAGCTGTCGAACTTTCGAACAGGGACTATCAGTTAAATTGGAAATATAGTTTTTGAAACTCTACAAGATTTGCAAATTTTAAATCCTGTTAAAATTAGATTTTGAGAAACACTTTCATCTGTTTTTTTACATTCATCACAAATATCATCTAGATCTGCGATATCTCTTTCTTTAGGAATAGTTTTATCATTTTCCTCAGTCATTGTCTGTCAATCCAGCTCCTGCAGCATCTTTTTTTGAGCTATCCGTCTCTTCAACAAAAGTTTCCTCAGACAATTTGTATAAACTTTTCCAATCCAGATCGGTAAAGTTATCTTTATTTTCTAAAAAACTAATCTCAACATTGCTAGTGGAAATCAAACTATCTAGGTTTAATGAATTCGATGAAATACTTACATTGAAATTTAGTAGAAATTCATCTTGGTCAAATTTTAAATGTATTTTTTTTCCAATAATTTCAGAACTTCTACTTAAAAATGGCAAAATTAATAATGGGTAAGAAATTTTATTAAATGTTATATTATTAAATTTTTCAAGCGTTCTAACTTGATCTAAAAAACTAACTCCTAACATAATTGGACAGTATGGAAATTGATTAGAATTATTATTTTTACTAATTAAATTTAAATTTTCAAATTTTTCACTAGATCTAGACTGATAATATTTGTTTAAATTCTTAATTCCAGCAAAACCAAATAATTCTATAAGACGAATACTTTTTCCAACCTCTTCAGCTATTCCCCAAGAAAAACCTACCGCCCTACTTGCTCGTTTTGAAGTTGTTTCTATTTCACTTAAAGATTTCATTTTTTTAATCTAAGAATTATATACCCATTGTGGATCATAATTCTTCAATTCTTGAGGGAGTGGAGCTCCTTGGAACATACAAATTCTTAACCATTTGTCAGATCTTGGGTCAAACTTTAAAGCACCAAAAAAAGATAATTTTAACCTTAGCATGTCTATTGGGACTACTTTTTCTCCAATGGTGTTATCTTGAATTTCCGAATATGGAAATTTTTCAATAATAAATGCTCTTCTTACAACATGTCTTAAATCAGAGTTTTCAGTTAAAAATTTATCAATAGTTAAACTATTTTTATAAATTAAAAGCTGTTCATGTAATTTCTTAACGTCTCTTGCAATTGCAAGTGGCTGCTCCAACTCTGATCCATTTTCTTCAAATCGATCTGCATAACGAGGCTCTTCTTTGTTTTTAGATATAAACCAAAAGTTTTTTTTGTTTTCTTTTTTTTTAAAATTTATTCTTAAAATATCAGGATATCTTTTTTCAATAATATTTCTTAAATCTTCAACAGTACGATTTGTAGGTATATTAAAATATTGATCTTCTTCTGAACTCATTTGGCTAATTAACGGTTTAACAATATCGTCAAATGGCTCCATCATAATAGAAACTATATACTCAATACATTCCTCGCAGGTTTCATTTTCTAACCATAAATAAATTTCATTAAATGGATAGTCAGTTCCAAAACTAAATTTTTTTTCAATAAATTTTAAAAATTTTTTTACATTTTCTAAAAGAGATGTTATTTTTTTTTGTTGATATTCATTTTTGGTATTCCAGCTAGTGATATTTTTAATAGAATTCTTTACACTTTTTTTAAATAGCTCCACTTCATCAGGATTAACTTTTTTAATCTCTCTAATTTTTTTTAGAGCAGTCTCTCTACAAATAATCCAATTATTCAATAGTGTTGGGTGATTAACAATAAAGGGTGCCATGCCAAGACCTGTTGAATTACCAATGCCTAATTTTTTACAAATCTTAGGATCAAGATTAACAGCTACCTTAGGATTTCTAAATCTTGCCACATGATTAACTTGATCAAAAGTAAATTGTCTAACGAGGTAGACCAGCATCATTTCTAGTCTGAACGGACCATTAATCTCTTCTCTATTCTTAATTCTAAAACGATCTGCAAGACCAAATTTACCCGATCCATAAACTGCAGTAGTTCTATAAAGATATCCAACTTTTTCTAATAGCTGTAAATCTGGTTGATTACCTTCGCTCAAGCTTTCAACAACATGGTTAAAAACTCTTACTGATTTATTGGCTCTAGAAAGTGTTAATTCTTTATAAGATAATCTTCCAACTTCTTGTCTAGGAACCTCATTTCTCAATCTCTCAATATCTTGTTTTCCTGGAACACCATCGTGTAAAGTGAAAGCAGCATCCCATTTAGTTGCAATAACTCGATCAGATCTTTCTTCATCATTAATTTTATTTGCAAAACAAACTAGTGAATAAACTCTATCTTTTTTTTTAAAAGAATAGATTGCTATTCCATGACCTTTTTTGTCTAAATCAAATAAATCTTTTTTATATTCCCAATCTTTAAATTCGTCTAAAAAACTTCTTAAAAACGATAACTTAGACTGGTGAAAAGAACCTAGTCTTGATAGTTTCATTATAGTGTTTGGGTTTCTTAATTTTACTTCCATTTAAATATTCTTATAAAAATTAAACCAGTTATTACCGAGTATTCCATTAATCTCATCTTCTGAAAATCCAATTTTGTTTAAACCCGATTCTAAATTTTTAAATCCTCTTGCATCCTCAAACCATTCTGGTTGTTTTGGAAAGCCAGGTTTGTTTTTTGTTCCCTCTCCAAAATTTTTACCTTTTGACCAAGTTCCATTTCTCATCCATCCTACAATAGTGTCGGGTTGTTTGAGGCAAAGATCCGAGCCAATTCCAATATTTTTTATATCCATGATTTCAGCTGTTCTTGCTGTCATTTCACAAAAGCTTTCTAAAGTACAATTTGTGTTACCTTTTAAATGATGGGGATACAAAGAGAGACCCAACATTCCTCCACTTTCTCCTAGAGTTTTTAATAATTGATTTGATTTGTTTCTTTTTGCGGCATGCCAAAAATTTGGGTTCGCGTGAGTAATGGCGATTGGTTTTTTACTTAATTCAATTGCATCAAAAGTGCTTTTTTCGGCAGAGTGAGACATATCAATAACTATACCAACTCTATTCATTTCTCTTATTGCTTCTTTACCAAAGTTAGTCACGCCGCTGTCAATTTTTTCGTAGCACCCAGTTGCCAGTAATGATTGATTGTTATAAGTCAGTTGCATAAATCGGCAGCCAAGCTCATGTACTTTTTCAACTAAATTTATATCATCTTCTATAGGTGAGCAGTTTTGAAAGCCAAAAAAAATTGCAGTTTTTTTCTCTGAATGAGCTTTTTCAATATCTTTAAAGTTTCTACCTAGAAAAATTAAATCTGAATTGTCATTAAATAATTTTTCCCATTTTTTGATTTCAACAATTAATTCATCAAAATCTTCATGATAAACTATGGTTACATGTACCGCGTCCAAACCTGCTTCTCTATTAATTTCAAAAATTTTTCGAGACCAATTGCAATATTGAAGGTTATCTATTTTATAGTTCATGGGCTAATTATTTAAATTATATCAACATGTATTTTCAAATTCTATTAATTTTATTGAAATTTTAACTATATTTTGAAATAAGATTGAAACATCAATATATGAATAAAAATAAAGCACTTAAAGTATCAATTGTTATGGGTAGTCAGTCAGACTACAAAATTATGAAATTGTGTGAAAAAACTCTAAAAAATTTAGATGTTGCAATTGAAATAAAAATAATTTCAGCTCATAGAACTCCAAAAAGAATGTACACATATGCATTAAATGCTGAAAAAAATAATGTTGGTGTAATTATAGCTGGCGCTGGTGGATCAGCGCACTTACCGGGTATGATTGCTGCATTAACACATTTACCTGTTTTAGGTGTGCCTATTGAAAGCAAAAAATTAAAAGGATTAGATAGCTTGTTATCTATCGTGCAGATGCCCAAAGGTATACCTGTTGGCACACTTGCTATTGGTGAGGATGGGGCAATTAACGCTGCTTTACTTGCTGCATCAATTATCGGAAATAATAATTTAAAAATTAGAAATAAATTAAAAAGCTGGCGGTCGTCTCAAACTAAATCTGTTAAAAAAACAGCAAAATAAATGTCTGAATTTACACTTGGCATACTTGGGGGTGGTCAACTAGGTAGTATGCTTTCTATTGCTGCAAAAAAATTAAATATCAAAACAATTATTTACTGTGATGATCAAGATGCCCCTGCACAGAAATTTTGTGATGAATTTATTAACGCAAAATATGATGATAAAAATGAAATCTATAATTTTGCTAAAAAGGTAGACATAATTACGTATGAATTTGAAAATATTCCATTTGAAACTTTAAATGAATTAAACAAGTTAAAAACTGTTTTACCTAAACCATCAGTTAACCGTTTAATACAACACCGATTGGCTGAAAAAGATTTTGTTAATAAATTAAATATAAGAACAACAAGGTATGTGCATATTAAAAATAAAGAAGAGCTTTTGCCTTTAGATGATTTTTTACCGGGTATTTTAAAAACTACTACCATGGGTTATGATGGTAAAGGACAATATCCAATTAAAAATATTAAAGAAATAGAAAATCTTAATATTGATTTTAGCAAAGAATATATCTTAGAAAAAATAGTTAAATTAAAAAAAGAAATTTCAGTCATTATCACTCGTTTTAATAATAATAAATATGAGATTTATGAACCAATTGAAAATACTCATGAGGACCAAATTTTAAGACATTCTAAAATTCCAGCTGATATAAGTGAAAAATTATTTAATCAATCTAAAGATTGGGCAATCACCATAGCTGAGGAGTTAAAATATATCGGAACATTGTGTGTTGAATTTTTTATAGATAGAAATAATAATCTTTATGTAAATGAAATTGCTCCAAGAGTGCATAATTCAGGTCACTTAACAATTAATGCTTACAATATTAGTCAATTTGAAAACCATATTAGGGCTGTTTGCTCTCTTAAACAAGTTCCTCTTAAAAAATTATCTAATGCTGAAATGACTAACCTCATTGGAAATCAAATAATCTCATACCGTGAAAATCTTAAATTAAGTGATAATCAATTTCTTTTTGACTATCTTAAAAAAGAGATTAAAGAAAAAAGAAAAATGGGTCATTTAACAACTTTAAAATAAATGCTAAAGTTAATTGAGGGTAATTTTAATCTCCCAGAAGTAAATTTACTTCTAAAGAAACACTTTATTGAACTAAGAGCTGCATCTCCCAAGGGAAGTGCGCATGTGCTAGATATTCCCGGTCTTCAAGAACTTTCAATAAAATTTTGGAGCTTATGGGAAGATGGCCAATTAATGGGCTGTGGTGCTCTAAAATTTTTAGATAAAGAACATGGTGAGTTTAAATCTATAAGAATTGAAGACAATTTTAGAGGAAAAGGTAACGGGATTATGGTTATTAATCATCTAATAGATGAGGCTAAAAAACTTAAGATTAAAAAGTTAAGTATTGAGACAGGGGCAGGAAAATTTTTTGCTCCAGCAAGAAAACTGTTTGATAACTGTGGATTTAAACCTTGTAAACCTTTTGCTCATTACAAAGAGGATGTTAATTCCTTGTATTTAACTAGACTTTTAGACAACAATTAGATTTAAAAAACTCCTAATTAATCAATTTTGTTGACAAAACTCTTAATTTTCTAAAGAAAGCCGCTATTACTTAATTATAAGTAATAAATTAATATAACAAAAAGTAAGAAGATAAATATGAGTCTACAAGGAAAAGTAAAATGGTTCAATCCTACCAAGGGTTTTGGTTTTATTGAAAGAGAAGATAAAGAAAAAGATGTTTTTGTACATGTTTCAGCAGTAAGAGATGCTGGTATGAACGGTTTAGATGAGGGTCAAGCTTTGACTTTCGATGTTGAAGATGGTCCTAAAGGTCCTTCAGCAGTTAACTTAAAAACTGCATAATTTTCACAATATCATTTATTGGCTGTAAATTTATTTAATTCTTAATAAAAGAATTATTTCATTTTTTACAGCCAATGAACTAGTCTTTTATTTTATGAATAAAAGAAAAATAACAAAACTAGATCACCTAAAATTTGAAGCATTTGATAAATATGGCAAAACCATTAAAGGATGGTCTTGGCATATAATTAGTTTTGATAAAAAAACAAATTTTGGAACCTATGTATCAAAATTAGATCCAGGAACCAAAACACTTCCACATACACATACTGGTAATGAAGAATTTTTAGTTTTAGAGGGAGAGATAATTGACTCTGATGGTACAATTTTTAAAAAAAATGATTTTGTTTCTTATCAACCAAATAGTAGTCACTCATCATACACAAAAGAAGGTTGTGTAATTTTAACTTTTATGAGAGGACACAATAAACTAATAGATAATAAAAATTAAGATTATGATTGGAATTTTAGGGGGAATGGGTACGCAGGCAGGTCTTGATTTTTGTAATAAGCTTGCAATTTTAAATAGGGGTAAGATTGATCAGGAATACCCTTTATTTTTACTTTATAATAAATCAAATATTCCTGGGAGACCCGAATCCATTGGAGTTCAAACTAAAAACTTATCTAATCGTTTTAATAATAAAAAGAGTGAGAAAAAATATTTATTGGTTTTAAAAAATTTGTTAAACGGTTGTCAATTACTTAAAAAATGTAAATGTAAATTTATTGTCATTCCATGTAACACGGCACACTATTGGTATGACGACTTAAAGAAAAAAATTAAATTGCCAATAATCAACATGCCTAAGGAGGTATTTAATCATACAATTAAAAAGTGTAAAAAAAATTCATCTATAGGTTTGCTTGCAACTGAAGGTACTTTAAAAACTGGGGTTTATAACAAATTTTTTGATAAAAAATATAATCTAATTTTTCCAAATGCTATTCTCCAAAAAAAATCAGTCAATAAAGCTATTAAGTTTGTAAAAATGGGAAATGTGAAAAGTGCAAATAAAATTATTAAACCAGCAATTGACTATTTAATAAAAAAAGAATGCAAAAAAATAATCCTTGGATGCACAGAATTACCAATTGCGATATTTGCTTTTAAGTCTTTTAAAAGTATTAAAACATCAAAAATATTTTTAGATCCAAATTTGATATTAGCACATGCTGCTATGAAAAAATACAAAAGATAGTTAATGGTATCTAAAGACAAACCATACGTATTATTTGTTGCTGAAATAATTTATTTAGAAATCTCCAAAATAAAGAAAAATAATTTAGATTTTTCTAATATAGATGCTGTTGATGGCTTTATTGGAACCAAGATCTATAAGCAAATAAGTAGTGGTAAGTTCCATGACGAATGGTTTGAAGAATTAGAAAAAAATAATTTTGTAGATAAAAATACAAAAAAAAAAATACCCGAGGAAACAATAAGGTTATTAAAAATTCAAAAAGATATGACAATTAAACAACTTATTCAATTTCCAGATCTGTATTATACAAAAAGTCACTATCCTTTGGAAATTTCCCAAAGGGCATTTGATCATTTATGGAGAATGTGTGAAAGTTTTGAACTTTGGTGTAAAGAAACTAAGCAAGAAAAATTAATCTTTTTAAAAATTATTGATTAATTTTTTCTAGTAATTTTAATTCTTTTTTTATCTAACTGGTTAGGATCTTTATTTAAATTATTTTTTTTATCCTGTTGAATTATTACTTCATGAACTATTTTAACTCTTGTCTCAATTAATTGTTTGAATACGGCATCTAAATCTTCTTTTTCACTCTTTTTTATTACTTCTTCTTTTAAATAAGTAAAAGAATTTTTACCTGTCTTTTTTTTTATATGATAATCAATTACAAGTTGAGCGGTTGCCTTATACACACTCCCCGATGTAGCAATTGTTACCCCTGGTCCAAGCAGAGCAAAAAAGGGCAAAAAACCTGTTGTAAATACAAACGTGGTTAATATTAAAACAATTTTTACAAATTTTACGATCATGACTCGACTTTAAGTTATTTATTAATTTAGCTCAATTAATAAAGGGTCCAAATTAGGTGCAATATTTGCCAATATTCACCTAATTTTGGTTTATAAGGCTTTATGGTTAAAATATTTCCATTTATATTTGTTGTTCTTTGGTCATCTGCCTTCATAACTACTAAGCCATTAATAGATAATAGTGATCCATTTTCAGCATTAGCATTTAGATTTCTCTTTGTTTCGTTAGGTTTTTATATATTTTCAATTTTAACAAAACAAAAAATTTTTATTAATAAAAAAAGTTTAATTAAAGCTTTTTTAAGTGGGGTTCTTTTTCATGGTATTTATCTAGGTGGTGTTTTTTATTCAGTTTCAAAAGGAATGCCTACAGCTATTGCTGCATTAATTGTTACTCTACAACCTATTTTAACAAATATTCTGAGTGGCCCAATTTTAGGAGAAAAAGTTTCATTCAATCAATGGCTAGGCGTTTTATTGGGTTTCGCAGGAGCAGCAATGGTTCTGGGTTGGGACGTAGGATTGGATATTCCTTTGTCTGGATTTATAGCAACTATATTGTCCTTGATAGCAATTACCACATCAACAATTTGGCAAAAAAAATTGAGCAATAGTTTACCTTTGTCAGTAAGTAATATGTATCAAGCTATAGGGGGCTTCACATTTCATTTAGTTTTAATTATAGTGTTTGTTGATCCTTATATTAATTTTACTAAGACTTTTATTATTGCAATGAGCCATCAAATATTTTTAGTATCATTTGGTGCATTTACAATATTGATGTATTTAATAAAAAAAAATTCAGCTAGCAAAACAGTATCCATCTTTTTTTTAATTCCTCCAACCTCTGCTTTTATGGCTTGGCTTTTTCTCAATGAAAAACTTACTACTCTTGATTTAGTTGGTTTTGTTATTGCTTCTATTGGTGTTTATATAGCAACTAGAGGTAGTAAAAATTATTAATTATAATGATTTAAAGCCAAACTCTAAAGATGCATCGGTAATAGAGTAATATAGAGATTCGCCAAAACTTCTAAGAGCAAATAGCCTTATCTTATCAGGATCATTTTTAATCATATCAACTGTAAATGACATTCCATTGTACGTAGAGTTGATTGAATTATCTTTTTTTAAAATATTAAAATTAAAAGGACATCCTTTTTTCAAAATTTCTTTTGCATCTTTTCCTTCTATTTCAATTATAGCTTTTGAATGTGACAAATCTGTTACAGCAAAATCTGCTTCTTTAAATACTTCTGAAATATTTTTAAGTAAATCTTTTTTAGTTGACACTAAAAGCCAATTTTTAGGACCATTCCATAAAATTCTTGTATCATTATTGCTTACTACACCTAATGGTACATTTTTTAATTTTAAACTATCAATATCAATACTTTCAAATGAAACTGTAGAATTTTTATACTGAACTATTTGAACTATTAATAAACTTTTTATCTCTGAGATTTTTAAAAGATCATTTTCATTTTTACCCTCATGATCACCAAATTTACCTTTTAAATGAACACTTGATAAAGCTGATATTAAACTCATGATCTCACCCTTTCACCTTTTGGATCAACATAGTGCGAGGAAACTATTTTAACTGGGATTATTTTGTTTTTAAGTGGAGACATTGCAAATAATTTTTCTCCGATCATATTTTTTCCATCTTTAAGAATAGCTAGAGAAAACGGGTTATCGTACTCAACACTCCAACATGATGCTGAGATATAACCTAATTTTGGGTTTGGTAGTGGTGCGTTTGAATCTTTTACTAAATGAGATCCTTCAGGAATACTTGTTTTTTTATCTAAAGGAACCACACCAACAACTTTTTGTCTATCGTTTGCTACAAATGCCTCTCTAGTTAAAGATCTTTTACCTATAAAATCTTTTTTTTTACTTAATAATCCTTCTAGAGAATTGTCATAAGGTATTGTTCTTCCATCAAGTTCTGATCCAGCAACGTGTCCCATTTCAATTCTAAGAGTTGATAATGCTTCTGTTCCATAGGGTTGAATTTTAAATTCTTCACCAATTTCCATAATTTTTTCCCACATAAATTTTCCATTATCAGACTCAACATTTACTTCATATGCAAGCTCACCAGAAAATGAAATTCTAAAAATCCGTGCTTTAACACCAAATAAGTCCTCTTCCGTATAACCCATAAATGGCAAACCTACAGTGGACACATCGCAGTTTGGAAATAATTTTTGTAATAAGTCTCTGGATTTAGGTCCTGCGATTGCCGCCCCTGCCCATTGTTCTGTTGCAGATACCACATTAACATTAAGTTCTGGCCACACAACTTGTAGGTAATATTCAAGATGAGCTAGAATATTTGCAGCTTGAGCTGTTGTTGTTGTCATATGATAATGGGTTTCAGAAATTCTAGTTGTTGTACCGTCATCCATTACAATTCCATCTTCTCTTAACATTACTCCATATCTTGCCTTACCCACGGGTAGCTTCAACCAAGCATTGGTATAAACTCTATTTAATAACTCTGCTGCATCTGGTCCTTTAATGTCTATTTTACCTAAAGTAGTTACATCACAAACACCCACATTTGTTCTAACATTTTTTGCTTCTCTTTTTGATGCTTCAAATAATGTTTCATTTCCTTGTTTATAATACCTTGGTCTCAGCCAAACGCCTGCATCAACAAATATTGCATTATTTTGTTCATGCCAAGAATGTATTGGTGACTTTCTTGTTGGTCTTGAATGTTTGCCAACGTCTCTTCCAACAATTGCTCCAATAGTAACTGGTGTATATGGGGGTCTAAAAGTTGTGTGCCCAACCTCAGGCACTATTTTGTTTTCAATACTTGATACTAATTGTAATCCATTGAGATTACTTGTTTTCCCTTGATCTGTAGCCATTCCAAGCGTTGTGTATCTTTTAACATGTTCAATGGATCGATAGCCTTCTTTTAGTGCAATCTCAACATCTGAAACAGCTACATCATTTTGAAAATCTAAAAATCTTTTATAAGTTTTTCCTTTTGGCAAAGGTACACACCAAAATTTATCATGAGTTGTTTTGCTTTTTTCAACAACTTTGGGGTATGAAATTTTATTATCATTTTTAGTTATTTGCTTTGATAACTCATAACCGGTGTCGAATGAATCTTTTAAAGTTTCTTCAAGAGTAAATTTACCATTTGCTGCTCCTAAAGTTGTTTCGTTCTGTTTTGATGTGCCTGGTACAAAAGCATCTATTTCTTTATCAAATTTAGTTTTATTTCCTGATTGAGACGCTAAATGAATTGTAGGTGTCCAAAAACCAGATACACAAATACAATCGCAATTAATATTTTCTAAAACTCCTAAGTTATTTTTATCCTCTGAAATCTCAGCAATTTCAGCAGCTTTAACTTTTTTATAACCTTTTGCTGAAACAACTACATATGAGAATTTAATTATTATACCTAGATTTTTTGCTTCTTCAATTATTTCTGAATTAGGCTCTTTTCTTGTGTCTAATATAATTGGTTCAACTCCATTTTTTTTAAACTCAATTGCAGTTTCATAACCACTATCATTATTTGTAAATATTAAAGGTTTTTTTCCAACTAAAACTCCATAAACTTTTAAGTACTCTTTTGCTGCTGATGAAAGCATTACTCCAGGTGTATCATTATTTCCAAAAACTATAGGTCTTTCGATAGATCCTGAAGAAATTATTACTTCTTTTGCTCTAATGTACCAAAGTCTTTGCTTTGGATGAAATTTTTTTGTTTCTGGTAAATGATTGCTTATTCTTTCAGACATCACCAGCATGTTGTGATCATAGTAGCCAAAAATTTGTGATCTGTTTTTAACAATCACATTGGGCATTTCTTTTAGTTCGCCTATAATTCCATCTGCCCACTCTTTACCTGATTTATTTCCAATATTAACTTCGCTAGTTAATAATGATCCACCAAATCTTGCTTTGTCCTCCGCTAAAATAACTCTTGCTCCATTTTTTGCAGCCGCGTAAGCGCTTGCCAAGCCTGAAGGTCCAGAGCCAGCGATTAATAAATCACAATATTCATACTTATGTTCATACCTTTCTTTATCATGTTTTGTTGAGGCAACTCCAAGTCCAGCAGCTTTTCTAATAAGTGGTTCATATACTTTATACCAAAAACTTTTAGGCCACATAAAAGTTTTGTAATAAAACCCAGCTGGAAGAAATATTTTTAAAAAATTATTAATTGCCCCAATATCGAAGCTAACACTAGGCCAACAATTAATACTTGTTGCTTTTAACCCTTCAAATAGCTCTTGTTCTGTAGCTTTGATATTAGGTTCAGTCTCATTATTTCGATACAATTGAACTATTGCATAAGGTTCATCTACACCAGCACCAAAAAAACCTCTTGGTCTATGATATTTAAAACTTCTACCAATTAAATGAACTCCATTTGCTAATAGCGCAGAAGCAAGTGTATCACCTTCATAACCATAGTATGTTTTTCCATTAAATTTAAATGATAATTTTTTATCTCTATTAATTATACCAGTATTTGGTAATCGATAACTTTGTTCCATTATGATACATCCTCATTAGCTTTCATTGTCTTAAATATCTCATGGGTTACCGTGTCTCTTTCAACTTTTATCCATTGTCGGCATCCTGATAAATGTTGCCATAGCTCCAAGTGTTTTCCTCTTAAACTTTTTCTATTGTAAACAAAATTATCCCAATCCTGATCTGAAATTTCTTTATTAAGTTCTGGTCTTTTGACAGTGGCATCTCCACCATAAGAAAATTCATTTTGTGATCTCATTCCGCAATGTGGGCATTTAATATGAAGCATTTAAGAAATCCAAGTTTTTGTGCCAAGTCCTTTTTCATCAAGTAGGTGACCTGTGTTAAATCTACTTAAACTATATCCAGCATTTAATTTATGAACTTTGTTTTGTGCTATAGTGTGGGCAAATGTCCAACCTGATGCTGGAGTTGCTTTAAAACCACCATAACACCATCCGCAATTTAAATATAATCCTTCGATATGAGTTTTATCAATTATTGGTGAACCATCCATAGACATATCCATAATACCACCCCATGTTCTAAGCATTTTTAATTTACTTAGAAAGGGCATCATTGCGATTCCTTCTGTTAAAACATGTTGAAGTGTTGGCAGATTTCCTCTTTGAGCATAACTATTATATCCATCTAAGTCTCCACCCATTACCATTTCACCTTTGTCAGACTGACTTATATAAAAATGTCCGGCGCCAAAAGTAACCACTCTATCTAAAACAGGTTTAACTGGTTCGGAAACACATGCTTGAAGAAGATGAGTTTCAACAGGTAAAGTCATATTAAGTTTGTCTGCTAAAACATTTGTACTACCAGCCACACATAAACCAATCTTTTTAACTTTTATATCTCCACGTGAAGTTCTAACACCTTCTATTTTTCCTCCCGATACATCAAAGCCAGTTACTTCACAATTTTGAATTATATCAACACCCATTGAGTCTGCTTGTCTGGCATAACCCCACGCAACCGCATCATGTCTTGCTGTTCCCGCACTTGGTTGCATAAGTCCACCAAAAATTGGAAATCTTACATTTTCAGAAAAATCTGCCATTGGAATAATTTCTTTAACTTGCTCTCTGCTAAGTAATTCTGCATCGATGCCATTCAACCGCATTGAGTTTCCCCGCCTTGCATAAGTGTTCATTTGAGCATCTGAATGAGCAAGATTGATAATTCCTCTAGGAGAAAACATGACATTGTAGTTCAAATCCTGGCTCATTCTTCTCCATAGATCCATTCCAAACTCACTAAACAATGCATTATCGTCATGCATATAATTTGATCTAATTATTGTTGTGTTACGACCAACATTACCCCCACCAATCCAACCCTTTTCTATGATAGCAACATTTGTAATATTATGCTCTTTTGCCAAATAATATGCAGTAGCTAGACCGTGGCCTCCACCTCCAATAATGACAACGTCATATTCCTTTTTTGGGGTTGGGTCCTTCCATGCCAAATCCCAATTTTCATGGTTTGAAAAGGCATTTTTAATTAGATTAAATATTGAGTATTTTTGCATAAATAGATTTTATAATAATGAATATAAATAGTTCATATTATTTTTATATATAATTTTTAGATATTTCCAAAGTCTTCAAAAAGAGATACTAATCCTTCAATTTTAATATTTATAAAAAATCATTAATGAATGAAGTAAAGTCAGATATACAAATAGCAAGGGAAGCAAAAATGCTGCCTATCAACGATATATTGGCTAAGGCTAATGTACCTGATGAAAGTAGCGCTTTTAGCCCCATGGGCAGACATATTGCTAAAGTAAACTTAGAATACTTAGATACCTTAAAAGATAAGCCTGATGGAAAATTGATCTTAGTTACCGCTATTACCCCGACTCCAGCAGGAGAAGGAAAGACCACAACATCTGTAGGTCTTAACGATGGATTAAATAAGATAGGAAAAAAATCAATTGTTTGTTTAAGAGAACCAAGTTTAGGTCCTTCTTTTGGGATGAAAGGTGGTGCTGCTGGCGGTGGTTATGCTCAAGTTGTTCCAATGGAACAAATTAATTTACACTTCACCGGAGACTTTCATGCAATAACTTCTGCACACAATTTATTATCTGCCCTTATTGATAATCATATATACTGGGGAAATAAACTTAATATAGATGTAAGAAGAATTGTTTGGAAAAGAGTTATGGATATGAACGATAGATCTCTTAGATCAATAAATATTAATTTAGGTGGCGTTGCTAATGGTTTTCCGAGAGAAGATGGTTTTGATATAACAGTTGCGTCAGAGATTATGGCAATCTTCTGTCTTGCAAATAATCTTGAAGATTTAGAAAAAAGAATTAGTAACATTACTATTGCTTATACAAGAGAGAAGAAACCAATTTATGCAAAAGATTTAAAAGCGCAAGGTCCAATGACTGTTTTGCTCAAAGATGCCATAAGACCAAATATTACTCAAACATTAGAAAATAATCCTGCAATAATACATGGTGGACCATTTGCTAATATTGCTCATGGATGTAATTCTGTAATTGCGACTAAAGCTGGATTAAAACTTGCTGACTATGTGGTGACTGAAGCTGGCTTTGGTGCTGATTTGGGTGCTGAAAAATTTCTTAATATAAAGTGTAGAAAATCAAATCTTAAACCAAGTTGTGTAGTAATTGTTGCAACAATTAGAGCTCTTAAGATGCATGGTGGTGTTGCAAAAGATGATTTAAAAAATGAAAATGTTGGTGCCCTTAAAAAAGGATTGGTTAATCTTCAAAGACATATAGAAAATGTTAAAAAATTTGGATTACCTTTAGCAATAGCAGTTAATCACTTTATTAAAGATACCGATGAAGAAGTAAAAGCTTTAATAAACTTTTGTGATGGACTGGGTGTTAAAGCAAGTCTTTGTACTCACTGGGCAAATGGTGGTGAAGGAACAAAAGAGCTAGCAGCTCATGTTGTTGATTTATGTGAGAAAAATGATTCTAAATTTAAGTTTTTATATGAAAGCAAAACACCCCTATTTAAAAAAATTGAAACAATTGCAAAAGAAATTTATAGAGCAGATGAAGTTATTGCAGATACTAAAATTAGAGATCAATTAAAAGGCTTTGAAGATGCTGGTTATGGGGAATTACCTATATGTATTGCAAAAACTCAATATAGTTTTTCTACTGACCCAAGTCTCAAAGGAGCTCCAACAGGTCACGCTCTACCAATTAGAGAAATTAGACTTTCTTCAGGTGCGGAATTTATTGTAGTTGTGTGTGGTGCCGTGATGACTATGCCAGGTCTTCCAAGAGTTCCGGCAGCAGACTCGATTAAGCTTAATAAAAAAGGTGAAATAGAGGGCTTATTTTAAACTTTAATTTTAAGTTTTTTATTATTTATTATCGTTCTTAATAAATTAATCATTAAAGGTATATTTTTTTCATCAATTTTTTTTAAAATAAATGGTGCAATTTCTCGTGCTAGCTGCTCTCCTTCAACAGTATCTTTTGGCATAAATTTTTTTTTTGCAGTTTTAAATGTAAATCCTTTTCCTAAATAACTTCCCATTTTACTATTTCTTCCACCAGCAGCACTAACATACAAATCTCCAACCCCAGCAAGTCCAGAAACTGTTTCATCTTTCCCCTTGAAATATTTAGTTAAATACATCATCTCTATTATTGATTTTTGAAATAAATTTGATGCTGCATTTAAACTTTGACCAGCACCTATTATCATTGCATAAATATTTTTTATTGCCGAACATACCTCCACACCAATAATATCTTTAGAATATTCGGTAATATAGTATTTTGTAGAAATTAGTCTTCCAATTGATTTAGCAACATTGATATTTTTATTAGCAATCACAACACTTGTATGATTTTTTTCCGCAAGTTCCTTGGCTAAACAAGGGCCTTTCAAAACAGATATATTCATTCCACTGAAATTTTTTTTTAGCTGCTCTGAAATTGTTAAAATTTTATTACTTTTTTTTTCATACTTTAATCCTTTTGTAAGAACTAAGATTGGAGTTTTAATCTTTAAATTTTTTAATTCTTTGCCAATAAAATCAATACCTGAAAGGCTTAAGGCAATTACGATTAGGTCAAATTTTTCTTTTAATAAATCTTTAGAAAATTTTCTAAATTTTAATTTTTTTGGAAGCTTAATGTTTAAGGCTGAATGAAATTTATTTTTTGATGATAGATCTTTAATAAATCTCTTACTATAAGGTTCTGTAATAGTAACTTTATTATTATTTTCTAAACATGGGATTGTAAATGCTGATCCCATGGCTCCGCCGCCAATAATAATAATTTTTTTCATATTGGATAATTTTTTTATATCTATTTTTAGCATTTTGTGAGCAAAATGCAGTTATAAATTTATTTTATGGAGATTAATTTATGTCAAAAGTAGCGATTATTGGTGCTGGTCCCTGTGGTTTGTCAGCTTTAAGATCTTTTGAACAAGCTGAAAAAAAAGGTGAAAAAATACCTGAAATAGTTTGTTTCGATAAACAGGAAGATTGGGGAGGATTATGGAACTACAGTTGGAGAACAGGATCAGATCAATACGGTGACCCTGTACCAAATAGTATGTACAGATATCTTTGGTCAAATGGTCCTAAAGAATGTCTAGAATTTGCCGACTATTCTTTTGATGAACATTTTGGTAAACCTATTCCATCATTTCCACCTAGAGAAGTTTTATATGATTATATTTTAGGTAGAGTTAAAAAAGGGAATTTAAAAAACAAAATAAAATTTAGTACTACAATTACTAGTGTTGTCTATAATGGTAATAATTTTGAAGTTGCTTATCGTGATAAAAAAAATGCTACTACTTCAACGGATGTCTTTGATTATGTTATTATAGCCAATGGTCATTTCTCAGTTCCATTCATTCCAGAATATCCTGGTATGAAAGCTTTCCCTGGGAGAATAATGCACTCTCATGATTTTAGAGATGCGGAAGAATTTAGAGATAAAAATGTAGTTGTTTTAGGAAGTAGTTATTCTGCAGAAGACGTAGCTCTTCAGTGTCATAAGTATGGAGCGAAAAGTGTAACAATAGCTTATAGGCATAATCCAATGGGATTTAATTGGCCAAAAGGAATGAAAGAAGTTTATCACCTAGATAGACTTGAAGGCAATAAAGCAATTTTTAAAGATGGGCATGTGCAAGAAGCAGATGCTGTAATTTTATGCACAGGTTACCTTCATCATTTTCCTTTTTTATCTGAAGACTTAAAATTAAATACAGGAAATAGATTGTATCCACCAAAGTTGTATAAAGGTGTGGTTTGGCAAAATAATCACAAATTAATTTACCTGGGCATGCAAGATCAATTTCATACTTTTAATATGTTTGATTGTCAGGCTTGGTTTGCAAGAGATGTTATAATGGGCAAGACTAAAGTTCCAGATAGTTCAGAAATAGAAAAAGATATAAATAAATGGGTATCGATGGAAGAAAAATTAGAAAGTGCTGATCAAATGATAGATTTTCAGACTGAGTATACAAAAGAACTTCATGCTTTATCTGATTATCCAAAAATTGATTTTGAATTAATTAGAAAAATTTTTAAAGAATGGGAGCACCATAAAGTAGAAAATATTATGACATATAGAAATAAGTCTTTTTCTTCACCTGTAACTGGATCAATTGGTCCAAAACATCATACAGCCTGGGAAGTTGCAATGGATGATTCTTTAAAAACATTTTTAGATCAGCCTAAAAAATAAGCCTAAAGTTGTAATTTTGCATGATATTTGTAAACAATCTTAAATCAGTTTCTGATCAAGAATGGTCAACTACAGAAAAATATCCTGGTGTGAGGTGGAAATTTTTAATTGATGCAGATTTTACAGGAAGTTCTGGACTTTCACTTGGTTTTGCTGAAATTGCACCAGGCGGTGAATTAACCCTTCATTATCATTCACCTGCAGAAATATATGTAGTTACTGATGGTAATGGAATATTGAATAAATCAGGTAAATTTGAAGAAATTAAAAAAGGTGATTTAGTTTATATAGCAGCAAATGCAAAACATGGTTTAAAAAATAATGGAAAAGAAACTTTAAAGTTTTACTGGATATTTCCAACAGATCGTTTTTCAGAAGTTGAATATTTTAACTAAGCTATACCAAGATGTTTTTTTCTTTGCTCTACCCAAGTTCGAATTAAATGGTCAAATATTAGACCTATAAAAGCAACACAAATACCAAGAGTTAATCCTATACCCGCACCCTTTTTGTCCGATAAAGCTTTAAGAATGTATTGTCCCAAATCCTCTGTTCCAATAAATGCTCCTATAATTACCATAAATAAAGCAAATACAATTGTTTGATTTAAACCAAGCATCATATGTGGAAAGGCTAAAGGAAATTCTATTTTCATTAACCTTTGTATTTTTGTTACACCTGACATTGAGCCGGCATCATGTAAAGCAGCTGGAACACTTCTCAATCCTTCAATGGTATATCTTGTGGCAGGTATGGTAGCATAAACAACTACTGCAATTAACACAGACGTATCTGTAACTCCAAAAAGCATCATTACAGGAATCAAGTATACAAACGACGGAAATGTTTGAAAAATGTCACAAACTCCCAACATAAAACTTGTAGTATGTTTGTTTTGAAAACACAAAGTTCCAACAGTAAAGCCAATTATACAAGATATAATAACTCCAAAAGTTGCCATGTATGTAGTGACTAGAGCTCTATCCCACCATGGACTTAGTGCTATAAATAATGTTAATCCACCCACTACAAAAGCTGAACGCACTCCGCCTATTATATAGCCTGCGCCAATAACCAATACTAAAGTAGCAACTGCTGGCATTCTTAAATATAAAGCTCTCATTGGTTGAAGAACTTCTGTGATTAACCAAGTGTTGAATATTTTTAAAGTATAAAAAAAAGTATCCCAAATCCAATCAACACCTCTGTTCCAAAAATCTGCTGTTGATATTCCTTTATTGTGTGGAACTTCATACAAGTAATTAAAACCTTCCTTAAAGAAAAAAGATCCAACATAAGCAAGTATAATTCCAATTAATACGGTACCAGCAAAAAATAAACTATTTTTATGTTGCTCAAAAAAAGTTAGATTGCCAAAATAATCTATTTGCTTATTTGCCCAAGCTAAAGACATTTTATCTAAAAGTATTGCAATTAAACTAATACATAAACCTGCCTCTAGTGCCAATCCAATGTTCAATTGATTTAATGCAAGCAATAAATTAAAACCTAATCCTTTGGCGCCTATAAAAGCTGAAATAACTGCCATAGAAAAACACACCATAATCACTTGGTTTACACCTATTAGTATGTCTCGTCTTGCAGTTGGAATTAATACCTTGAACATGAGTTGCCAATTATTGCATCCACTCATTCTCCCAGCTTCAATAACTTCAGGGGATATTCCCCTAAGACCTAACAATGTTAATAATATCATTGGGGGAACTGCAACAACCATAGTTATAATGACAGCTGCATGATCACCAACACCAAAAAGAACAATTGCAGGAACTAATACTGCATATTGAGGCATAGTCTGCATAACTAAAAGTATTGGAGATAAGGCTTTTTCAACACGTTTACTTTTGAAAGCTGCAATACCTAGGCCTAAGCCAAAAACAAAAGAAAGTGGCGCCGCAACCAATATAAAAGAGAGAGTTTGCATCGATGGTTTCCACTGACCAAATATAGAAATATAAATCATGACTATACCTGCGAATAAAGCCAGACCTTTTCCACTCAAGTTATACCCAAGTATTACCGCACCAGCTGCAACAATTGTCCAGGGTAACCCCGGCAGCTTTGCCCATGGATTTGCATCTATCCAGTCCCAACTAGTAAATGCAACGACAGTTTGAACGCCCCCTAACATAATTTCTCTAATTAATTCAATAAGAAAAGTCATAAACGCAGTCATGTTTCTTGTTAATTGCAAAATTAAGGGTCGAGTTTTGTATGATTGAGTACTTTCATTCCAAAACTCCATTGGCATCCACTCGTTCATTAAAAAAAATAAGGAATCATTTATCCAAATAGGCAGCCATCCGAGTAGAGGAGGCAACCTCCAAAAAACATCAAATGCATAGTATCTTACTTCTGCACCAAAGAGTGTGTAAGTGCTTTGATTTGGGTCTTTAATGAATTCGGCCTGACCTCTTATAAATTTGTAGGTTTCGGGAACTTCAATTGCAAAACATAAAAAGAAAAATACAATTAATAAAAATAACCATTGAAATAATTTTGGATTTTTTTTTATTAGCTCCATATTTTAATCGCTATTTTTTTTTCCACCAAAAACAGTATTAATTATTTTTGAAGGGTGAACAGTTCCAACAATTTGATTATTTTCATCAATTACTCCTACAGATTTTTCTTGAGTTAAAATCTTTTCAGCTACATTTTCGATTGTTTCATTTTTCGAAACTTTTAAATCACTTAAATTTTCATTATGTGGTTTTTCCATAATATCTTCTATTTTCAATACTTTTTCTCTAGGCACCTCTTGGGTAAATTTTCTGACATATTCTGTTGCTGGGTTTAATACAATATTAGCTGGTGTATCAAGCTGCTCAATTATTCCATCTTTCATAATTGCAATTCGATCAGCAAGCTTTAATGCTTCATCAAAATCATGTGTAATAAACATAATTGTTTTTTGTAATTTTTCTTGAAGTCTCAAAAACTCATCTTGCATTTCTTTTCTAATTAATGGGTCTAATGCAGAAAAAGGTTCGTCTAAAAACCAAATATCAGGTTCAACAGCTAACGATCGAGCGATCCCCACTCTTTGTTGTTGTCCACCAGAAAGTTCTCTTGGGAAATAATTTTCTCTTCCATCAAGGCCAACGAGTTTAACCATATCCATAGCCTTATTAATACTTTCTTGATCTTCAACTCCTTTAATTTGAAGTGGGAAAGCAATATTTTCTAGGACTGTTTTATGTGGAAGTAGTGCAAAACTTTGGAATACCATTCCCATTTTATTTCTTCTAAGGTCAATTAATTCCTTGTTGTTTAATGAAAGCAAGTCTTGACCCTCTATGAAAATTTTTCCACCCGTTGCATCTGTTAATCTTGAAATACATCTTAGTAGTGTTGATTTTCCAGAGCCTGATAAACCCATCACAACTAACAATTCTCCTTTTGAGACTTCAAAAGAAGCGTTATTCACACCTACTATACATCCATTTTCTTGAAATGTTTTTGCGTCTACATTTCCATTGGCATCATGGAGCATTTTTTTGGCGTTTGCCCCAAAAATTTTATAAACTGAATCGCACTTAATTACAGTATTAGTCATAATATTTTAATAAGTTATACGAAATAAAAATAAAATACACTTTTTATATTATTAACACTTGTAGTTTTCCTCCTTAAAAATTTTTAATAAAATAAACTCTTGTATCAATTCCTGTACTTAAAAAATTCAAAACTTCCCCACTAATAGTAATTTTTTCTTTTTCACCACCGTTAACACTTCCACTTAAAACAAAACCAGCAATACATTTTTTTTCTTTTTATCCCAATTAACAAATGTTTCAGCAATTTGATTAACCGTTAGCATTGTATATTTGTGTGGCTTTAAAATTTATTAAATTAGCACCCATAACAGCACGTTGCGGAATAATTTTTGTTATTTTGCAGACTGTTTCGTACTGTTCTCTAGATAACTTATAATGCTCACTTCCTTCATAAAAAGTTAAAATTCCTGATGGTAGCGTAGAAATTATTTCACTTAGTTTATTAGCCTCTGCAACTCTTGCTTCTTCTTTTTTCATTTTTTCCACCAGCTCATCACCCTGACCAAAAAAAATATTTAAAATAGCAAAAGATAAAATTACAATAAATATTAAAGAAATAAGACCGCCAAATTCCCTAATTGGTTGGGGTAGCAATTCTTTTAACTTATTCGAGTATCCTTCATTCATAATTATTCTTGTAATTTACCGTTTTTCCAAATTCCTATTTTTTCTTTTCCATCAGACCAGATAAACTTTCCTTTTCCATTCATAAAACCATTGGCCCATTCGCCTTCATAGATGGAGCCATCAGGGAAGGTTAAAATTCCCCGCCCACTCCACTCACTCTTTTTAAATTTACCATTATAAATGTATCCATTAGGCCAAGTTTCAATACCTTGTCCATGTTTCTGTGTACCAACCCAATTCCCTTCGTAAGTAGTTTTGTCCGTGTAAGTCCATTTGCCAAAACCATTTTCACAGTTTCCTTCACAACCCGTTTTTCTAGCTGATACTGAAGTTGTAATTAGAAAACTTAGAATTGTGTAAAAAATATATTTTTTCATTTTTTATTTTAACTACATTTATAAAAAGAAATATTCTTTTCAAAATTATCACTTTTTATATCTTTTGTAACTTCATGAACTAACTCACCTGATTTTCTATTAATTATACCTGATTCTGAATAATTCTTTTCCTCATCAAAAGCTTTAAACAAAACTATATCTTTGTTTACAATTTTTACATCTAGCTCTGTATTTTTTGAAAGAAACATTGACAGTCCATTTATCAAAAGTGTTTCTGGTTTTTTTGCATCAATTTCAAATTTATCTAAATTTTTTTCACTTAAATCTTTAGCTAGAAAAGTTTGATAATTATATTCTGAGTTCTTAAGTATTTTTTTTTCTAATTTACATGCAAAACCAAGTTTAATATCTTCTTGTATATCTACATTTTGTGCAAAAGATAAATTAAATGCTAACAAACTAAAAGAGAGGTATAAAAAATACTTAATCATTTAAATAATAAATCCGTAGTTTAAATATTTGATAGGATGGTATGCTTTAAAAAATCTCCCCCAACTTTGTTGGGAGAGATTATAATTTATTTTTACCCTTACTTGGTAAAAGACTGCCAAACACTCTTATTGTCGGCTAACCATTTTTTTGCAGCATCTTCATGAGTCATTTTGTCTTCGTCTACTAAAGCAGCCATTGCACCAATATGACTTGTTGAAAATGACATCTTTTTAAACACTGCTGCAGCAGCTGGATGAGTTGTTGGAAAGTCTGCGTTAACAGCTTTTTTCAAATAACCATCTGGAGATCCACATTTTCCATCACCACCATCTTCTGGTCTACAACCAGCAGAGTATGGAGGAAAATCTATAAACGTGAAACCTTTTCCATCTGTAAAGTTTGGAGTCCAGTTGAATATTATAGTTCCTCTTCCTTCTTTCTCAGCAGCTTTAAGCTCTGCCCAAAGTGCATCTGCACTTCCAGCAAATTTAACTGTCCAAAGATCTCCTAGCCCAAGAGCATCAACTCTTTGAGGTATTAGATCTCCATGCCAAGATTGTGGACCTTCTAACATTCTTCCTTTTCCATCTGAATCAGGTGTTGTAAAGTTTGCAGCACAATCTGGATTTTTTAATGCAGTCCAATCTGGTAGACCAGGACATAATCCTTTATCAGTAACCCAGTTAGGATATCCCATATCCTCAAGAGTTCTTGCTTCATGATCACCCCAATCAACTATACCACCTTTATCAAGTGCTGTAGTGAATGATTTACCAAAAGCAGATTCCCAAACTTCGTGAGCTAGTGACACGTCACCAATACGAATTGACTCATATACTGCTTGTGAGTCTGTGTTTACATAACTTACATTATTTCCCATGCTTTCAAAAATTCCACCAATAACGTGAGCCATTACAATTTGGCTAGACCAGTTATGAGTGGCAATAATTATAGGTTGAGCGCTATCACCAGCTTTTTTTGCACTTTTGTCTCCTCCACTCATGAAGAAAACAGCAGCCGCGATAACAACGACACCGATAATTATTGGTAATGTTTTATTTTTCATATTTTTCTCTCCCAATATTAATTAAGTGTTATGTTCTCATTTATTAAATTTATAGTCAATGCCCTTTGATTATATTATGCTAACCTCGATTTATTTAAATTTACACTGGCAATGCTACATACTAGTAAAGAAATAAGAAACCCGGGATTAAGAACTTTACCACTAGGAGTTGAAAGATATTCAGTAAAAGGTGGTGGACTGTCTGTAATAGAAGTTGCACCAGATGATAAGATAGAAATAATTAACGAAGAAGGAAGACAAATTTGTGAAATAATTGTTTTCAATTCAGATGGTAAATCAGATTCATCAATTTTAAATTTAAAAGAAAATGCAAATGCAGCTTTTTCAAAAAAAACTATTTCCAATGATGAAAAAATTTCAAAATTATTTAAGAAAAAAAATTTAGATCTTAATAAGGCTAAGTCATCAATTATTTTTAGTGAAGATTGTTTGATGGGTGAAAAAATAATTTTATCCTCAAAAGATAAATGTGTGGTAATGATTGGCGCACCCGGTGATGTAATGAATGTCCATGAGCAAAAACCCCCGACTGATTTAACAATTTTTTTATATAAAGCTCAATTTATCGAAACAGATGAGCAGTTTATTTTGCCAGATCCACTTAATGATCCAATTTTTGAGCAGCTTGTAAAAAGAAGAACAGCCGAAACATATGAGGTAAAAGCCGGTGAATATATTCAAATAATTGATCCTGGTGGAAGACAATGTTCTGATTTTTTAGCTTTTGATACTCATAAATTAAATGATGGAATTGAAAGTATGTTAAATGATAAATCAACTCGCACATTTATGGGTGGTGCATATCCTGGTCCAGGATTATTTTCAAAATTTTATGATGATGATCATCAGGCAATGATTGAAGTAGTTAGAGATACAGTTGGCAGACATGATACTTTTAACCTTGCTTGCACACCTAAGTATTATGATGATATGGGTTATATGGGTCATATAAATTGTACAGACAATTTTAATAAAGGATTAGAAAAATACAATATTAATTCCCGTAAAAGCTGGTCAGCAATTAATCTATTCTTTAATACCGCAATTGATGGAAATAATGTTGCTTCATTTGATGAACCATATTCAAGAGCCGGTGATTATGTGTTATTTAGAGCATTAAGAGATTTAACATGTGTTTCATCTGCTTGCCCATGTGATGTGGACCCTGCAAATGGTTGGAATCCAACTGATATTTTTGTTAGGACTTATCCTAAGGAAAAAAAATATTCAAAAGCAATAGCATTTAGAATGAAAACAGACTCAGAACCAAAATTAACTCAAGAAACTGGATTCCATAAAAGAACTTCTGCCTTAACTAGAAACTTTGTTGAGTATAAAGGTTTTTGGTTAGCAAATAACTTTACAAATTCTGGAACTATAAATGAATATACGGCTTGTAGAGAGAGTGCAATTGCAACTGACCTTTCACCTTTAAGGAAGTTTGAAATTTTAGGTCCCGATGCAGAAAATTTAATGCAATACATATTAACAAGAAATGTTAAAAAATTATCTATTGGTCAGGTAGTATATTCAGCAATGTGTTATGAAAATGGATGTATGCTAGATGATGGAACATTATTCAAGTTAGGACAAGATAACTTTAGATGGATATGTGGAGATGAATACAGTGGTGAATGGTTAAAGGAACAAGCAAAAAAGAAAAATTATAAAGTTTGGATAAAATCTGCAACAGATCATATTCACAACATCGCAGTGCAAGGTCCTAATAGTAGAAAAATTTTAGAAAAATTTGTTTGGACACCTCCAATACAGCCCAACATCACTGAGCTTGAATGGTTCAGATTTACGATTGCAAGAATAGATCATGAAACTGGAACGCCTATTATAATTTCAAGAACAGGTTACACTGGTGAACTTGGTTATGAAATATGGTGTCATCCAAAAGATGCTAATGAGGTTTGGGATAAAGTTTGGGAAGCTGGAAAAGATTTTAATATTACTCCTTTAGGGTTAGAGGCTCTTGATATGGTTCGTATTGAAGCTGGTCTTATTTTCTATGGTTATGAATTTGATGATCAAACAGATCCTTTTGAAGCAGGTATTGGATTTACAGTTCCACTTAAAACTAAAGAGGATGATTTTATAGGTAAAGAAAATTTAATTAAAAGAAAAGAAAATCCCCAAAAAAAACTAGTTGGGCTAGAATTAATTGGAAAAGAAAAAGCTAATCACGGAGATTGTGTTCATATTGGAAGAGCTCAAATAGGTATAATTACAAGTGCTTGCCTGTCACCAGCCCTAGGGAAAAATATCGCCTTATGCCGAATTGATATTAGCCATTCGGAAATAGGAACTGAAGTCGAAATTGGAAAAATTGATGGTCATCAAAAAAGAATACCCGCAAAAATAGTTGCGTTTCCACACTACGATCCTCAAAAAACACGTGTAAGAGCTTAATGGCTAAAACTACAAAAGATTTATTGGAATTTTGGGAAGATCAAATGAAATTATCTCATATGTCTAGTAATTATTTTTTTAGAAAATCTCCATCTCATTATCATATGATGTTGCTAGTTATGAATGCTTACAAATATAAGGAGAATTTAACTGTTGAAGAAATAAAAACAAAGTTATTTAAAACATCCAGACCAAAATCAGCCCTGATGATTAATGAGGCTTGTGAAAAAGGATTCTTTTTTTTGGAAAAAACCTCTAACGATCAAAGAAAAAGATTTATAAAACCAAGCAAATCTTTTATTGATGAATTTAGTTTATACCTTCAAACATTAAAAAATCTGAGTTTTTAAAGACAAATTACTATCAATTCGTCTATTACTTATACTTTTTATATATATAAAAAATTATATATTTACCCATCACTAAAAATAGAGTTCTATTTATGTCATTACCAACAAAAGCAAAAGTAGTAATAATTGGTGGAGGGATCCATGGATTAAGTACTGCTTGGAAGCTTTCAGAAACTTATAAAAATCCAGGTGACATTGTAATTCTAGAAAAAAAAGATACTGCAGCAGGTGCAAGTGGAATAGCTTGTGGTGTTATAAGAAATAATTATTTTCAACCAGCTATGAGAGAATTAATGGCTCATTCAGTTTCTGTTTGGGAAAGTGATCCCAAAGCGTGGAAATATAATGCCGTGGGGTACTTACAGATATCTCCAGAAGTTATGCACGAAGATGTTGCTACGATTTATGAACAACAAAAAGCTATTGGATATGAATCAGAATTTATAGAGGGTGAAAAAGAATGTACTAAATATATGAAGGGTATGTTTAATGACTGGCAAGCTACAGGCATAACATCTGTATTGCATGAAAAAAAAGGTGGTTATGCATTCAACAAAGCTTCTATAAAAGCTCTAGAAGAAAAATCTACTACAAACGGCGTTCAAGTTATTAAGGGTGTGACGGTTACAGGATTCAAAAAAGGTAATACTAGTAAAGCAGTTACGGGAGTTGAAACTGATAAAGGAATTATTGAGTGTGAACAAATAGTTATTGGTGCTGGTCCTTGGGTTAGAGATTTTTGGAATATGTTAGAGCTCCCAAAAGTTGCTAATATTAAAGGAAAGGATGGAAAATTTCATAAAGAAGATATGTGGAAATATTGGATGTTACAAGAAGGTGTAATTGGTGTGGATAAAGATTTTTTAAAAATGAATGACGGTGGTCAACCTCCTGTAATGCATGTCGACTCAACTGCGCCATTATATTCTGATACAACTAAAAAACTAATTACAGACGAGCTTTGGGGAATTTATTATAAGCCAGATATTGAGGGTCTTGGTGTTCAGGGTGGAACATCTCCTTACATAGTTGATAAGCATTTTGACAAAATAGACATTGATCCTTATGGGGTCGATTCTCCTGAATTTCAAACAACTGAATCATTTAACGACATGTGGTGTTCAGCTTTAGCCCATTGTCATAAAAGATTTGAAGGTAAGTCGGGCTTGTATAGAAAAGGACCCTCTGGTGGTCTTGGATGTATGACGCCAGATAACTTTCCTATCTTCGATAGATTTTTAGAAAATGTTTATATGATAGCTGATGCTAACCACGGATATAAAATGATTGGTGTTGGTGAACTTGTTGCAAAAGAAATTCTGGGAACTGAAAGTGAATTATTAAAACCATTTAGATTCAACCGATACGAGAAAGGTGAACTTCACCCTACTTCTAACAGTCCTTTCCCTTGGAGTTAAACTTCGAGTCTAGACACAAATAATTTTTTCAGTTACGCTTCGTTAAATAAAAAATTCATTAGAGGGAGAAATGATGACTGATTTAGACAAACACGTTACACAACCCGGTAGAGATAAATTAGTAAAACAGGTTAGAGCTAAAATTAATGAACTAGGTATTGAATATATTTATTTTCAATTTATTTCTGTAACTGGAAGAGTTGTTGGAAAAGGTATTCCAACTGATCATTGGGAAAGAACTTGTGAAAAAGGTTTTCAATTAGTTTATGGAGCAACAGCAAACTTATTCGTTGATCGTCATGGAGATTATATTGGTTACGGACCAGAGGCAAAAGAACTAGTTGGTATACCTGATCCTGAAACTTTTTGTCAACTGCCTTGGGACAAAAAAGTAGCAAGAGTATTTGTTACTTGCTTTAGAAATAGAGAAGAAAGAGATAATCCAGGCGCACATTTGACTTCGGATTGTCGTGGAAATTTAAGAATACACGCTGAAGAGTTTAAGAAAAAACATGGTTACCAATTAAGAGTTGGAACAGAGCCAGAAATGATGTGGTTAACTAAAAATGAAGATGGTTCACCGACAGGTAAGGGTTTTTCTAAACCTTATTGCTATCATATAGATCAATTTGAATCTCTAAGACCAGTTTTCATGCAAGTATTTAAATATGCTAGAGCAATGGGTTTTGA
>Ga0209091_10000451_pt1 | contig 39520 bp, 38 predicted proteins | sample ArcticOcean_MG_C_6_FD_187438 | JGI IMG/M metagenome (GOLD analysis project Ga0209091, IMG submission 187438) | Marine microbial communities from western Arctic Ocean - ArcticOcean_MG_CB8_128 (SPAdes) (version 2) | ecosystem: Environmental > Aquatic > Marine > Oceanic | place: Arctic Ocean...
TTCATCTCAGCCATAACCTTAGTAAGGGCTGCAGTTAAAGTAGTTTTTCCATGGTCAACGTGACCAATTGTTCCCACATTTACGTGTGGTTTGGTTCTTTCAAATTTCTCTTTTGCCATTTCTAATCCCCTATTAAGTATTTAATTTTTCAATAACATCTTCAGCAACATTTCTTGGAGCAGCAGTATATTTAGCAAACTCCATAGAGTAATTTGCACGCCCTTGAGACATTGAACGAAGATCCGTTGCATATCCAAACATTTCTGCTAATGGAACTTCAGCCTTGATTTGTTTACCAGCTGGAGTGTCATCCATAGCACTTACAATACCTCTTCTTCGATTTAAATCGCCCATAACATCACCCATGTAATCTTCAGGTGTTGATACTTCAACTTTCATCATTGGCTCTAGTAATTGAGGATTAGCAAGCTTAACGCCTTCTCTAACACACATAGAGGCTGCAATTTTAAACGCCATTTCATTAGAATCTACATCGTGATAAGAGCCATCATAGACAGTAACTTTAACATCGACTAGTGGAAATCCAGCAATAACGCCGTTTTGCATTTGCTCTTGAACACCTTTGTTAACTGCAGGTACATATTCCTTAGGAATAACTCCACCTTTGATTTCATCAACAAATTCATAGCCTGCACCGGGCTCTTGTGGTTCTATTCTTAGATAGACATGACCATACTGACCACGGCCACCTGATTGTTTAGCAAATTTATGTTCGTGTTCAACAAGTTTCGTAATTGTTTCACGGTATGCCACTTGAGGAGCACCAACATTACACCCAACATCAAATTCACGCATCATGCGATCAACAATAATATCTAAGTGAAGCTCGCCCATACCAGCAATAATTGTTTGTCCAGACTCTTCGTCTGTAGAAACTCTAAAAGAAGGGTCTTCATTAGCTAGCTTACCTAAAGCAATACCCATTTTTTCCTGATCAACCTTAGTTTTGGGCTCAACTGCAACAGCAATTACTGGCTCAGGGAATTCCATTCTTTCAAGAATAATTTTATCTTTCATGTCACATAGAGTGTCACCAGTCGTAACATCTTTTAGGCCAATAGCTGCAGCAATATCTCCAGCTCTTACCTCTTTAATTTCTTCACGATCGTTAGAGTGCATTTGCACAATTCGGCCGATACGCTCTTTCTTACCTTTAGATGAATTGTATACAAAATCACCTGATTTTAAAACACCAGAGTAAACCCTAAAGAAAGTTAGGTTACCAACAAAGGGGTCTGTCGCAATTTTAAAAGCTAGCGCTGCAAAAGGCTCTTCATCTTTAGGAGGTCTTACTCCTTCTGATTCAGCAGCATCATCTAATATTCCTTTAATAGGATCTACATCTTCTGGAGAAGGCATATACATTACCATAGCGTCTAGTACAGCCTGAACACCTTTATTTTTAAAAGCTGTTCCACAAAACATTGGAATAATTTGATTTGCAATAGTTTGAAGACGGATACCTTCTTTGATTTCATCAGGAGTCAAATCTCCATCATCAAGGTATTTCTCCATGAGTACTTCATTTGCCTCTGCTGCAGATTCAATCATGAATTCACGCTTCTCATCTGCAAGATCTTGTAAATTTGCAGGAATATCTCTCACTTCGTATGTTGCGCCTTGATCATCTTCATTCCAATAAATGGCCTTCATACGAATAAGATCAACTACGCCCTCAAAGGCATCTTCTGCACCAATAGCAATTTGCATAGGAACAGGATTAGCGCCTAATCTTGTTTTAATTTGTTCGCATACACGTAAAAAATCTGCGCCTGCACGGTCCATCTTGTTAACAAAACCAATTCTAGGAACGTTATATTTATTTGCTTGTCTCCAAACTGTTTCAGATTGTGGCTCGACGCCGCCAACCGCACAAAAAACGGCGCAAGCGCCGTCTAATACCTTTAGTGACCTTTCAACTTCAATTGTGAAATCAACGTGGCCTGGAGTATCAATAATATTAATTCGGTGATCTTCAAACTGGCCATCCATTCCTTTCCAGAAACATGTAGTTGCAGCTGAAGTGATTGTAATACCTCGCTCCTGCTCTTGCTCCATCCAGTCCATTGTTGCACTTCCATCATGGACTTCACCAATTTTGTGAGTACGCCCTGTATATAGAAGTATGCGTTCAGTAGTCGTTGTTTTTCCGGCATCAATGTGTGCCATGATACCAACGTTACGGTAACGATTAATTGGAGTAATTCTTGCCATGATTGAGTCCTTAGATTACCAGCGGAAATGAGCAAACGCTTTATTAGCATCTGCCATTCTATGAGTGTCTTCTTTCTTTTTAAATGCAGTACCACGGTTTTGAACCGCATCTAGCACTTCGCCTGCCAACCTAAGCTTCATACCTTTTTCACCACGCTTTCTAGATGCTTCGATAATCCAACGCATCGCCAAAGCAACTTTACGATCTGATCTTACTTCAACTGGAACCTGATATGTAGAACCACCAACGCGACGAGATTTAATCTCAACCGCTGGACCAATATTTTCGAGAGCTTTTTTAAATGTTTCAACTGGCTCAGCGTTTCCTTTCGATTCAATTGTATCTAACGCGTCATAAACAATCTTTTCTGCAACTGATTTTTTACCATCTAGCATTAAAATGTTTACAAACTTAGCTAGTACAAGATCGTGATACTTAGGATCCGGCAATATTAATCTTTTTGGTGCGGCTCTTCTTCTCATATTATTCTTCTCTTAATAAATTATGTTTTAGGTTTTTTTGTGCCGTATTTTGATCGGCCTTGCATTCTTCCGTCTACACCTGTTGTATCTAGTGCTCCACGAACAGTGTGGTAACGAACACCAGGTAAATCTTTGACACGACCACCGCGAATAAGGATCACTGAGTGCTCTTGTAAGTTATGTCCTTCTCCACCAATATAAGTTGTAACTTCAGCAGAGTTAGTTAATCTGACACGAGCAACCTTTCTAAGTGCAGAATTAGGCTTCTTTGGTGTTGTTGTATAAACTCGAGTGCATACCCCACGTTTTTGCGGGCAGCTGTCCAACGCTGGGACACCAGTTTTAACAATCTTCTTACTTCTTGGGTTTCTTACCAATTGGTTAATCGTTGACATAAAGGTTTATACTCCAATGTAAATTTAATTTTTCGCCCACATAGCGGGGGTCAATAAAGCGGGCAATTATACTTTGGTGCTGACTCTAATGTCAATGAATATTAGTCTTTTTTTACTATACTTTTAAAAAATGATGTGCAGGCTGAGTAAACCATCTTAAAGACTTCATCAAACTTTCCCTCATAATAAGGATCAGGAACGTTACCTCCATTGAGCTCCTTAGAATAATTAAGTAATAATTCAACCTTAGAAATGCCCCCAATAGGGTAGATTGATTTCAGTCTCTCAAGGTTATCTTCGTCCATAGCGATTATAAAGTCATAATAATAAAAATCACTTTCATGGACTTGTCGTGCTTTCTGGCTTGATAAGTCTATTCCATAGTTTTTAGCAGCAGCCTGTGATCTTTTATCAGGCGGGTTTCCTACATGATATGCATGGGTACCAGCAGAATCGATATCAAAATTCCCAGACTGGTTATTTTTATCTACAATAGAGCGAAAAGCTCCTTCAGCAGTTGGTGAACGGCAAATATTACCCATACATACAAACAGAATTTTGTTTTTTAATTGCACTTATAATTCTCTAATATCTAAACAGCATTAATTATAGGGCCCAAAATAATTAAATAATATTTATAATCTACTTATATAACAATGACCAATCTTTTATAGCCCGTGGGTAAATCATTAATAGAAATTGCTAAGGCAGTAATCCAAACTGAAGCTGATTCTGTTCTCTTATTAAAAGACAGGATAGATCAAAAATTCGATGAAATTTGTCATCTCATTAGATTATGCAAAGGAAAAGTTATTCTTGTTGGAATGGGTAAATCAGGGCATATAGCAAAAAAAATTGCCTCAACTTTAGCTTCCACAGGGACCCCCTCATTTTACTTACATCCAGGAGAGGCAGGTCATGGTGACTTAGGTATGATTAACTCTAATGATGTTGTCATTATGATTTCATATTCTGGTGAATCTGACGAAATCATCTCATTGCTTCCCGGAATCAAAAGAATCCATACTCCAATTATCAGCATGACTGGTAATATTAACTCTACTCTAGCTATGGCTAGTGAATTTCACTTAGATGTTAGTGTTAATAAGGAGGCATGCCCTAACAACCTTGCTCCAACATCAAGCACTACTGCAGCATTAGTAATGGGAGATGCAATAGCAGTCTCACTTATGTCAGTAAATAGCTTTACTTCTGAAGATTTTGCAATGTCTCACCCTTCAGGAACACTTGGAAGACGCTTATTAACTTTAGTTTCAAGCATTATGAAGGAAGGCCTCGACATTCCAATTGTTTCAAAAGAAACATTACTTATTGATAGCCTTTTAGTAATGACTAAAAAATCACTTGGTATGGTGCTAATTGCTGAAGATGAAAAGTTAATAGGGATATTTACAGATGGTGATTTAAGAAGGGCAATTGAAGCAAATGTAAATTTTCAAAAACTATCTATTCAAGAGGTGATGACAAAAAATTGTAAGTCAATAGAACCCCACGAAACTGCTCTAATTGCAATGCAACTAATGGAAAATAATAGCTTAAATTCACTGCCTGTTGTAGACTCAGAAAATCGAATAGTAGGTGCTATAAATATGCATACGCTGATTCAAGCGAAATTATTCTAGCTATCTAAGTTCCATTTTCAACTTTAGGTAGTAATTCAAAAATAAAAATGAATATTAAACACCTCTTATCCGATATTACAACAACAACTCATTCATTTGAGGTTTCCGGACTATCATTAAACTCACAAACCCTTAAAAAAGGAGATGTTTTTGTTGCGCTTCAAGGTGAAAAAAATCATGGCTCTGCATACATTGACAATGCAATCGAAAATGGCTGCATAGCAGTTTTAATAGAAGGCAAAGAAATAGATTGCACAGTTCCAGCTATTGAAATTGACGACCTTAAAGCCAAACTTTCAGCTCTCGCTGAGAACTTTTACACTCATGCAAAAAAAGTGAATCTTATTGCGGTAACTGGAACAAATGGAAAAACGTCTGTAAGTCATTTTATTTCACAACTTTTAAGTTTCTTACAAATTAAGAATGGCGTTATTGGTACTCTTGGCATTAGCAGCTCAGATAAGAAGACCATTAATACAACACCTGACATTTTTACAATATATAGCGCTCTTCAGGATTTCAGCGAACAAGGCATTGAACTAGCGATTATTGAGGCCTCTTCTCATGCATTAGTTCAAAACAGGCTTGAAGGCCTTTCATTTATTCAAGGTATATTTACCAACCTTACCCAAGATCACTTGGATTATCATCAAACGATGGATAACTATCGAGATGCCAAAGGCAAATTATTTGAAAGCACTCTAACAACAAAATCCATCATTAATCGAGACGATGATAATCATGATTATTTTTTAAATATTGCCTCTGATAAAGAGCCTGTAACTTTTGGGATCAGCGATTTAGACTTATTCAAAAGCAGTGAAAAAGGATTCATCTGTCAGCTAAATAGCTTTGTCTTTGAGCTTCCATTAGTTGGCAGCTTTAATCTTTCAAATGCACTTGCAGCATATACTAGCCTTAGCTGTATGGGCCATAGCGATGAGTCTTTAATGCCTTTACTTGCAAAACTTTCACCTCCTCCAGGAAGAATGCAGCAACTTCCAAAAAGTAATATTTGGGTTGACTATGCTCATACGCCAGACGCTCTATTTAATGCACTAATAACTTTTAAAACTCATTATCCTGAGTTTAAAATCAGAGTGCTTTTTGGGTGCGGAGGAGATAGAGATAAAACCAAAAGACAGCTAATGGGAAAGATTGCAAGTGAAAATGCTGACAGCATAATTCTTACAAACGACAATCCAAGAAGCGAAAGCCCAGAAAAAATTATTGACGATATACTTGGCGGAATTAAAGTGGAGAATGATGTCCAGATAATCTTAGATCGAAAATACGCAATAGAAACGGCAGTAAAAACTTTAGGAGAGGATGAGGTATTACTTATTGCAGGTAAGGGTCACGAAACAACCCAAACTATAGGTGATCAAATTTTTCAGTTCAGTGATATTGAGGTTGCATTAGATGCTTTCATCTGACACTGATAAAATAAGCAAAGTCATTAATGGTCAATCAAGCTCAAATAAAGCAGTCAAATTTAAGGGCGTTTGCACCGACACTAGAGGTGGAATTTCTGGAAAGCTTTTTATTGCACTTGAAGGTGGTAATTTTGACGGTCATGACTTTATCCAGCAAGCAGAAGATTTAGGCGCTAGCGCTGTCATTGTTCATAAAAAAATTCACTCAAATTTACCTATTATTGAAGTTAGTAATTCAGAAATAGCATATCAAAAATTAGCCGCTTGGCATCGTCAGTCTTACTCGCCAGTCGTAATTGCAATTACTGGAAGCAATGGAAAAACCTCAACAAAAAATATGCTCCACTCAATTTTGTCATTACACGGCCCAACACTTTCAACAAAAGGCAATCTTAATAATCACTTAGGCGTTCCAAAAACACTTTTAAAACTTGAAAAAAATCACCAATACTGCATTGTTGAAATGGGCGCAAATCATGTAAATGAAATTGAGCTTTTATGCAGCTTAGCTCGGCCTGATATTGCAATCATTACAAATGCGAATAATGCTCATCTTGGAGAGTTTGGAAGCGAGGCGAGATTAGTAAAAGCAAAAGGAGAGATTCTAGAGTCTTTATCTGAAAATGGCACTGCAATAATTAATAAGTCTTCGCCTCATGTTGATACCTGGAAAAAAATGTCTAACGCTAAAACTCTTACTTTTTTTGGAAATGAAAGCGATATATATGCCAGTGATATTAAGCAAACAAATTCTACTCTAAACTTTAAACTTAACTTTAATCTTAGCTCTATAAATATAACTCTTTCAATGATTGGCTTGCATCAAATAGATAATGCATTAGCAGCTTCAGCTTGCGCTATTAAACTTGGAATCAGCCCCCAGTTGATAAAAAAAGGCCTTGAGGATTCACTATGTGAAAAAGGCCGACTTGAATTAGTTGAACTTCAAAATTTCACTATACTTGACGATAGTTATAATGCAAATCCACAGTCAACGAAAGTGGCAATAGATTCACTAAAAAATTTCCCTGGAAAGAAAGTTTTAGTTCTTGGTTCGATGGCAGAGCTTGGCAAGAATTCAAAAAAACTTCATCAAGAAATTGGAGACTACGCGCGTGAAGCAAATATAGATAGTCTTCTGACAATTGGGCAAGAAGCTAAAGACTTCAAAGGCAATCATTTTGACAATATTGATTCAATACTTAATGAGTTAAACACCAAATATAAAGGCGCAACAATTTTAATAAAAGGCTCGAGAATGATGAAGCTTAATAAATTGGTTGATATTTTAGTAAATACCTCAAACTCTTCTTGACCTTTGCATGAAACATGGCGATAATTACGCAGCTGCGCTCGTGGCTCAACTGGATAGAGTACTCGGCTACGAACCGAGCGGTTGCAGGTTCAAATCCTGCCGAGCGCACCAATATTTAAACAAGTTTGCTCTAAACATTACGAGTCTTTGATAGAATTAGCATTATGATGACTCTTCCTAACTTAATTACTCTGTCAAGAATCTTTTTGATTCCTCTCTTTGTTGGATTATTTTATTTACAGCCAAACTACCTAGATGGAGAGCCTCTTAGTTGGATTAATAATTCTATTGTGGCAATTTATATCCTTATTAGTGCTACTGACTTTATTGATGGATTTTTAGCTAGAAGACTCAATCAAGAATCTGCACTTGGGGCATTTCTCGACCCAGTTGCAGACAAGTTAATGGTTTGTACAGCACTTATTCTATTAATTGATTATTATCACACTTGGTATATCACGATTCCATCAATAATCATAATCTCTAGAGAAATTCTTGTTTCTGCGCTGAGAGAATGGATGAGTGAAGTTGGAAAAAGAGCTAATGTTGCAGTGTCTTGGATAGGAAAATCAAAAACATTTGTACAGATGATTGCCATACTATTTCTTTTGATTCATCAGCCATTATTCATTTTTTCATATAATGAGATAAATATAATGGGTCGTGTCCTTCTCTTTGCTGCGACAATTCTTACCCTCTGGTCTGGTATAAAATATCTAATTGCAGGCTTAAAAACATTTGACAGTTAGAAAAAAAACACTATAATTTCCAACCTTGTGCGGGAATAGCTCAGCTGGTAGAGCATCACGTTGCCAACGTGAATGTCGCGAGTTCGAATCTCGTTTCCCGCTCCATATTCTAACTGTTTGTATTGGCCTGAATAAAGAGGCTTTTTTTTAATTTAAACTCAATTGGCTGGGTAGCAAAGCGGTTATGCAGGGGCCTGCAAAGCCTTATAGACCGGTTCGACTCCGGTCCCAGCCTCCAATCAAAAAAAAGCTCGATGAAATCGAGCTTTTTTATTGGAAAATTCTATTAATTACATTCTTTAAAAACTAGCGCCTGACACTTTTCGCACTTACTCTTATCAAGTCGGTCATATAAAACATTAATAGCATCTGCCTTTGAATCAAAAAAGTTATCTCGCCCAATCTCATTAACAAAGTTTACTTTTTCCATAAACTCATAAGCTGTAGATTTTACTGCGACAAAATATAAGCTACCATTTTGAGCTTTTAAACGTTTATTTTCAATTAAAAGAGCTTCTATCCCAGCAAGATCGATAAAGTTAACGCCACTTGCAACTATTAAAATATGGTAAATTCTCTGATTATCAACAATCTGACTTATTTGTTTTTGAATGTGATTTATTGAGCCAAAATATATTGACATGTCAATACGAATTATCTTAAGCTGAGGGCATTGAACTAAAGGCGCCTTTCTAATACTTTGCAACCTTCTATCTCCCTCACCTGGAGGTGTCCCAAATGCCAGAGTATGAACATCTGGAGTTGATGTCTTGGCAATAAAAAGCATTAACGATAATAACACCCCAAGATATATCGCAAATTCTAACTCAAACAAAAGAGTCGCAAGAAATGTTGCCGTAAAAATAACACTCTCAGACTTACTGTATGTAAAAGTTTTTTTAATATTTTTAAAATCTATAAGGTTATATGCAACAAGCAAAATAACGCCAGCCATAGCTGCAAGCGGTAAATATGATATTAGTGGGGCAACTAAAAGCACAATCACCATTAGAAAGAGAGCCGCAAGAATTGCTGATAAAGGCGTCCGTGCTCCAGATTCGAAATTAACACCTGACCTTGTAAAAGAGCCAGAAGACGCGTAACTTGAGAAAAAACTACCTACAATATTTGATGTTCCCTGGCCAATAAATTCCTGATTAGCATCAATTCTTTGGTTTGATTTAGTAGCAATAGACCTTCCAATTGAAGAGGCCTCAATAAGCCCCAAAAGTGCTATTGCAAATGCCTCTGGCGCAAGTGATTTTAAAGAGCTTAATGAAAAGTCAGGTGTTGATAATGGTGGAAAGTAAGCCGGCATAGCTCCGACAGTTTTTATGCTATCCGTAAAGCTGCCCAAATAAAAAGCCAATAATCCACCAACAAGCATGCCAATTAATAGGTTTGGAAACTTTGGTTTTAAAATTTTAACAACAATTGCCGTTATTAAAGTTCCAAGACCAACAATTAAAAGATAAATATTAAATTCACCAACTCCCGTATAAATATCAAACCAGGTATTAAGAAAATCTTCTCCCCTGGGAATATCAATACCTACAATATAGGGAATTTGACTACTCGCAATCAACAGCGCTGCGCCAGCTGTAAATCCAATTACAACATTATGTGAAACAAAATTTACTAACATACCAAACTTAGCTAGGCCAAAAACTAGTTGATACACTCCCGCTAAAAAAGTTAGTGTCAGAGCTAACGATACAAACTCTGCACTGCCAGGCTCGGCATACTTACTGACCGCCGCAAAAACAACAATTGAAATGGCAGTTGTTGGGCCAGAAACCAAATGAAAGGATGATCCAAAAAGTGCAGCAACTATAGGAACAACCATCGCTGTGTATAGGCCATACTCTGGAGGCATTCCAGCAATCGTGGCAAACGCAACACTTTGAGGCAGGACAATAATAGCGCCTGTCAATCCCGCGAAAAAATCAGCCTTAATTGTCTCTATAGTGGTCAGTCTAAACCAAGCTATAAAAGGGAAAATTTTGGCTAATTGAAACATAAGATTATAAGTTTAAAATGAGTCGTTTATTGATGGGTGATAGATTATATAGTAATTCCTATGCATTCAAAGATCTCAACTAATATTTAACTATGGCCATCCCGCTATGTTTGAACAAAAAACATATAAACAATTGTTCCGCTAACAATACTTAATAGAGCATTTCTCTTATAAATATGAAGCCCAGTAGTTACAAGCAATGCAATGAAAGTATAAACAATTTCAAAAGTTAAGTATTCAACTTCCTTCAACATATATATTACAAGTATTGTCATCACCATAGGAGGTGTACTTTTTGAAATGTAATTAAGCAATGCGCTCTCTTGGCCTTTACCAAAAAGCAAAAATGGCGTCAGCCTTGTGATATAAGTTGATACTGTCATCACAAGCATAACAGCTAGAAGATAATTTATTTCATTCATTAGATTTGGTTTTGATTACACGCAATAGAACTATCGAGCCGATTGAAAGGATGATGGCCACTAAAAGCATATGTTTTATGAAAAAAAATAGAGCAATAAAAGATGCGATGAATGCAATTATGAATGGCAGTAATCTTTTCACCTTAATCCACTGCTCAATAAGTAACACCACAAACAAAGCGGTAGCTGCAAACTCCATTCCATTAGTATTAAATGATAAAGCGTTTGCAGTTAAGGCGCCAATAGTGCATCCCAATACCCAATATATTTGAGCAAATAGAGTTATGAAGAAATAATAGCGCTCCTTAGTAAAGTTTTTAGGAACTTTAATTGTTGTCATCAGCGCATAAGTCTCATCAGTTAAACCAAAAATTAAATATAACTTTCTAAGATTCCAATTTCCAAAGCTTTCAAGAAAAGCCAGGCCATAGAACATATGCCTTGAGTTTAAGAAAAATGTTGAAATTGCAATTTCTAATAAACCTATTCCAGAAGAGAGGAGGCCAATTGCCATAAACTGAGCAGCACCAGCATATACAAAAATACCCATCAACGATGCAAAATACCATGGGTATCCTAGCTCCTGAAATAGAAGGCCAAATGCAATTCCTAGAGGCACAAAACCAAATAGAATTGGGAGCGATATTTTTAATGCAGAGCGAATCATTTTTACAATTTTAACTTTGTGTTAGTTTAATAATTTATATAGTAATTAAGGCGCTTGATTAATCAGAAAAAAAATAAAAGATATATATTAATTCATGTATACTTTTTAACCTAACAAGTGAGCGCCTAATAAGTCAAGTTTTAATTGACATATCTTAACCATTAAAACTATAATAACACATAGCAAACTCATATATATGAGTTTAAAAATCTAATAAAACCATTTAAAAAAAATAAAGAATTTATGTCTCAATTAGTGCCGCCACATGGAAGCAATGAACTCAAAATACTCGCGTTAAGAGGCGATGAGTTAAAAGCAGAGCTGAAAAAAACAGACACAATGACTAAATTAGTTTGTTCGTCAAGAGAATTTGGTGATTTGATTATGCTCGGTATTGGTGGCTTTACCCCCCTTGAGGGCTTTATGGGTAAAGATGACTGGCTGAGTGTGTGTAAAAATATGGCGTTAGAAAATGGAACTTTTTGGCCAATCCCTATTACACTTTCTACCGATGATGAAGAGTTAAGAGCAGGTCAAGAAGTTGCTATTGTGTACGAAAAAAATAATGAAGTTATAGCCACAATGCTTATTTCTGAAAAATACTCAATAGATAAAGAGCTAGAGTGTAAGGAAGTATTCAAAACTAATGATATAGAGCACCCTGGTGTTGCTTTGGTTATGGCGCAAGGTAAATACAATGTTGCTGGGTCTGTAAAAGTTTTATCCGACGGCGGCTTCCCAAATCAATATGGCGATCTTTACATGACGCCTTCTGAAACCCGCTCATATTTTGAAAAAAAAGAATGGTCAACTATAGCTGCATTTCAAACTCGAAACCCTATGCATCGATCTCATGAATATTTAGCTAAAATTGCTATAGAAATATGTGATGGAGTAATGATTCACTCTACTTTAGGCGAGCTAAAGCCAGGTGATATTCCTGCTGATGTTCGCTCTAAATCTATATCAGCATTAATTGAAAATTACTTTGTTGATAATACTGTCCTGCAGTCTGGATATCCACTGGACATGAGATATGCTGGCCCAAGGGAGGCGTTGCTTCATGCACTATTTAGGCAAAATTATGGATGCTCTCACCTCATAGTAGGCCGCGATCACGCTGGTGTTGGTGACTATTATGGTCCATTTGATGCTCACAATATTTTTGAAGAAATTGAAAATGGCTTAGTAACCAAACCCCTAAAGATTGATTGGACATTTTGGTGTGAAAAATGTGCTGGCATGTCAAGCATGAAAACTTGCCCACATGAACAGGAAGATAGGCTAATGCTTTCAGGCTCTAAATTAAGGCATCTTCTTAGTGAAAATCAAGAAGTTCCTGATAACTTTTCAAGACCCGAAGTTGTAGAAATTCTTCGCAAGTACTACTCTGGAATTAAAGACAGTGATAAAGTAAAAGTTGAACTCAAAGGACACTCTGCAAAATAGATTGGATTAAAGTTGAGAATTAATCAACAATTCTGGTCTATTAGTTATAAGTTTTCTGGTTCTATAAAAATTGAATTTTAAATGCACATATATTCTACAATCTGATGCTCGGAAATACAGTGAATTTATTATGGAAAAGCATCCCATAGTATTACTAAAAAAAAGGAAAAATATAATATGATATCCATTAACCCATTTTCTGAAATTTCAGCGTTTATTCCATCTTTTGTCATGCAAGCTTTTGTAGTTGCAATGTTTGCTCTTGTCATAGGCGCTACACTTTTTGATGTAGTACATAAAAAGAGTGCTAAATATTTCTTTAATAATTCAGTAAAAGCAAAAAAATCAGCAACCAGAAATGTAGGCTCTGGAGAAAAAGCATCAATTGCCTTTAAAACTGCAACTAATGAAATATTAACTTCATCAGAATTTTGCGGCATTAGAAGAAGACTTGCACATCTGCTAACAATGTATGGATTTATCATATTTGTAATCGCTACAGTAGTGATGATCTTTTCTTATTCAACCCCTAATGCAATGACTCCTTTAATGTGGCCAATAGCTTGGCATTTAGGTGCAGCTATGCTCTGCGTTGGTGGATATTGGTTTTGGTTTTTTATAAGAGTTGATGTTGCCGCTGAAGGCAATAAATGGTATAGGGTAATTAGAGCAGATTTATTTGTTCTATCTCTTTTAGCTATGTCTACTTTCGCCCTTATCTGGTCTTACATGCAGTCAAATGGAATTGATGTATGGCAAACTATATTTTTTGGGTTATTTATTGGAGCCAGTACTGTTTTATTTGGCGGTGTTTTATGGTCAAAATTTGCCCATATGTTTTATAAGCCTGCTGCAGCTTATCAAAAGCGTATTACTAAAGCTGATGGTTCAAGAGAAAATCTTCCTGAGCCTGCTGATATGCCAGAGAAATTTGGTCTTGGAATTAAACGTGAAGCGCCAAGACACTACTAATAATAACTAATTTTCGGAGAAAATATTATGCCAACTTTTGTATACATGACTAGATGTGATGGCTGTGGACACTGTGTAGATATCTGCCCATCTGACATTATGCATATTGATAAGACTATTCGACGTGCAGTCAATATTGAGCCAAACTTTTGCTGGGAGTGCTACTCATGTGTTAAAGCATGCCCTCAAAATGCAATCGACGTAAGAGGATATGCTGACTTTGCACCTCTTGGTCATAGCGTAAGAGTTCTTCGTGAAGAAGAAAAAGGTACTATTTCTTGGAAAATTAAATTCAGAGATGGTCGTGAGAAAAACTTTATATCTCCAATCACTACTCAACCATGGGGTGAAAAAATTCCAAGACTTGCAGACCTAGAAGTCCCTGATCAAGCAGCGCTTGATTCACAACTTCTATGTTTTGAGCCTGACGCTCTTAATGTTGAAACTGGATTACCAATAATAAGCAAAGACAAGCTAAAAGAGGGAGTGTACTACTAATGGCCAAGAGGAAAACTGTTTGGGAAGACTGCGACATATTAGTTGTTGGCGGAGGTATGGCTGGAACTGGTGCTTCTTATGAAGCAAGATATTGGGGTCGTGATATGCGAATTATATGCGCAGAAAAGGCAAATATCGATCGAAGTGGTGCAGTAGCTCAAGGCCTCTACGCGATTAACTGCTATATGGGTATGCAATGGGATGAAAACCAACCCGAAGACCATGTTAGATATGCGCGCAATGACTTGATGGGGTTAGTACGTGAAGACCTTGCTTTTGATATGGCTCGCCATGTTGATTCTGCTGTTCACAAATTTGAAGAATGGGGACTTCCCATTATGAGGAATGAAGAGACTGGCCGTTACCAGCGTGAAGGTAAATGGCAAATCATGATTCATGGTGAAAGCTATAAACCTATTGTTGCAGAAGCAGCACGTAAGTCAGTTGACAAAATTTATAACCGAATTATGATTACGCATCTTTTAATGGATGAAGCTAAGGAAAATCGAGTTGGTGGTGCAGTTGGCTTCAACTGTCGCACTGGTGACTATCATGTTTTCCGTGCAAAAGCAGTAATTGTAGGAGCAGGCGGCGCTTCTCATATTTTTAAACCTCGATCAGTAGGCGAAGGAATGGGAAGAACTTGGTACGCTCCATGGAGTAGTGGATCAGCCTATGCGTTGCCAATTCAGGTAGGCGCTAAAATGACCCAGATGGAAAACCGAATCGTGTTAACAAGATTTAAAGATGGCTATGGGCCAGTTGGCGCTTATTTTCTTCACCTCAAGACTTACACTCAAAACACTTATGGTGAGGAGTATGAATCTAAATGGTATGAACACACAAAAGCGATGGTTGGTGAGTATATTGATCATACGCCAACGCCTACATGTTTACGCAACCATGCGTTTATTGAAGAAGTAAAAGCTGGAAGAGGGCCAATTCATATGGTCACCATGGAAGCCTTTCAAGACCCACACCTAGAAGTAATTGGATGGGAAAATTTCCTAGGGATGACTGTTGGTCAAGCCGTTGTTTGGGCTTCGCAAAATATTGATCCTAAATATGTCAACCCAGAATTAACCACATCTGAACCTTATGTAATGGGCTCTCATGCTACTTGTTCTGGTGCATGGGTTAGTGGGCCAGAAGATATATCTCCGCCTGAGTATTTTTGGGGATACAATCGTATGCTAACTGTTGATGGCCTCTTTGGGGCAGGAGACACTGTTGGCGGAACTGCTCATAAATTCTCCTCAGGCTCTTTTACTGAGGGAAGGATAGCTGCAAAAGCAGCTGTTAAATATATCCAAGATATGGGTGATGACAAAATTCAAGTTAGTAACAAGCAGTGTGATGACCTGAAAGAGGTTATCTTTAAACCTTTAGAAAACTATACCGTCGGCAATAATGAAATTACGGGTGGTACTGTATCGCCAAGCTACTTATTACCAATTCAAGGCCTGCAAAGGCTTGAAAAAATCATGGATGAGTATTGTGGAGGTCTTAGTGTTAATTATATGACGAATGGAAACCTACTTAAAAAATGCATAGAGCTGCTAGAAACATTACAAGAGGACCTCGAGCATATTGGTGCTGAAGATCTTCACCAGCTTATGCGTGGATGGGAATTAAAACATCGTACAATTACTTCAGAATGTGTTGCACAACATACATTATTTCGTGAAGAAACACGCTGGCCAGGTTACTACTATAGAGGCGATCATATGAAATTAGATGATGAGAATTGGCATTGCCTAACTGTCTCTAGACGTGACCCAAAAACTGCTAAATGGACTATGGAAAAAGCACCGCTTTATCATATAGTTGATTAATCAGATTTAAAATATTTAGAATTGGGGTCTCTATTTGAGGCCCCGATGATAATCCTATTAGATTATCATACATTCCAACCATAAAAACTACTAGGTGAACTACATGAATCTTCTTGATAAAACTGATGAAGAAATACTTGAAATTGCTAACCCTTTGTGGGATGAGCTTGTTGAGTCATCGAACAAGCGCAACTATCTAGGCTTTATTAAGCACTTTTCAAAAGAAATGCTGATGGGTGCTAATGAAATTGAAATTGGAAAGCAATGGACAAAAAATAAAATGCTATCTAGTCTTTCTATTGAAAGAGAACTTTTAGGTTGTCTTAGAAGAGGTGACTATATAACAATTATATATAAGCAAACAAGTGATGAGGTTCCCGGTGAATTTCTAGGCCGACTTGTTTTAGGCGTTGAAGACACTGAAGTCAAAATATTTGGCGCGACTATTTTCTAATTCCTCTTTAAATTTATTGAATGAGCTTTTTTCTATTCAATCAAATGAAATATTAAACATATGAATGAAACAATCTCCATAAATAAATTTGTTGAATTAACTTACAGAATCATAGATCAATCTAGTGGTGAAGTCATAGAGCAAGTTGAAGAGCCTTTAGGTTATGTTCAGGGAGATAATTCATTATTATTTAATCAAGTAACCAAAGAGCTTGAGGGTAAGTGTGTTGGTGATGAAGTAGAGATCTTGCTTAAAGCAACAGATGCTTTTGGGAAGAAGGCTGATGAGTTAATTTTTACAGATGATATTGATAATGTTCCAATGGAGTATAGGTATATAGGTGCAGCTGTGACTATGCAAAATGATAAAGGTGGCACTAAAGATTTTATTGTTTCAAGTATCGAAAATGGAAAACTAACAATTGACGGCAATCACCCTCTTGCGGGTAAAGATATTATTTTTTACGTGGAAGTTTTATCAATTCGTGATGCGACAGCTGACGAAATAATTGAAGGTGGTAAATTAGATTAAAAACTATTTCTAGTTAGTTTTTAAAAAATATCGTCATATATATGCGGTTCAATATTCCACTCTAGTTGATTTTTAATAGTCAGAGTCAGACACCTCGCTGCGCCATAATTTCGAATCTTTCCCGCAGAGCCTGGATTTATAACCCAAGGCGCATGCTGTTTATCAATAACTTGCTTGTGGGTATGCCCATATATGATGACCTTTGCCTCTGGATAAGCAGCCCTCAGTGAATCATGACTCGGCTGAATATGTCCATGTAAGTGTCCATGTTCTATTGCTATGCTGCCTCCAGGAAAATCTACTAACTCAACCTCTCCAAATGAAGATATATGCTGATCATTGTTACCCTTAACGGCAATCATTTTTTGTTTTGGGTTTAATGCAGATAAAGAGTTTTCATCTACGATATCGCCTGCATGAATGACAAAGTCACAGTCATTCATAAGGCCTATAACACCTGGATGGATTGCCCCATGAGTATCTGATAGAATGCCAATTTTTATCACTATTGGAGTGACTTTAATCTCAATCGAAGGGCGTTAAGCTTAATGAAACCTTCGGCGTCTTTCTGATTATATGCACCGCCATCATCTTCAAAGGTAGCAATTTTCTCACTAAATAAGCTATTGTCTGATTTACGCCCGACTACTGAAGTGTTGCCTTTATATAATTTCACTCTAACTACGCCACTAACATTTTCCTGTGAGGCATCAATCGCTGCCTGCAACATTTCACGTTCCGGCGCAAACCAAAAGCCATTATAAATAAGTTTGGCATACTTCGGCATTAACTCATCTTTAAGATGTGCAGCTTCTCGATCTAATGTAAGTGATTCAATAGCACGATGTGCTCTTAGCATAACTGTACCAGCAGGGGTCTCATAACATCCACGAGATTTCATACCAACAAAACGATTCTCTACAATATCCAACCTGCCTATTCCATGCGCGCCAGCCAGTTTATTCAATTTCTCCATGACTTGGGCTGGTGACATTGATTCACCATTAATAGCAATGATGTCACCTTTTTCATAAGTTAACTCAATGTATTCAGCACGATCTGGCGCCTCTTCAGGCGAAACTGTCCAGCGCCACATTTCATCTTCTGCCTCCTGCCATGGATCCTCTAGCATATCTCCTTCATAAGAGATATGAAGCAGGTTGGCATCCATTGAGTATGGAGATTTCTTTGATTGTTTTTTATAATCTACTTCAATGTTGTGCTTTTCAGCATATCTCATTAAGCTCTCACGAGAAGACAGCTCCCATTCACGCCAAGGTGCAATAATTTTAATTTCAGCATTAATGGCGTAGGCACTAAGCTCAAACCTTACCTGATCATTACCTTTTCCTGTTGCGCCATGTGAAATTGCATCCGCACCAACCTCTTTCGCAATTTCGACCAGACGCTTAGAAATCAAAGGTCTAGCAATAGAGGTACCTAAAAGATACTCCCCTTCATATATAGCATTTGCGCGAAACATTGGAAAAACAAAATCACGTGCAAATTCTTCACGTAAATCTTCAACATAAATTTCTTTTATTCCCATTGCCTCTGCTTTAAGACGAGCTGGCTCAACTTCTTCGCCCTGCCCAATATCCGCAGTAAAGGTTACCACTTCACAATCATATGTTTCTTGCAACCATTTAGCAATAATGCTAGTATCCAATCCACCCGAGTATGCTAATACAACTTTATTCATTGTTTTTCTATGTAGTTAAATTCTTTTTGATATAGCACTTCATTTTCAGAAGTAAGTACTTCGACAATCCATTTTCCTGTCCAGGTATGCCAAAGATTTTTTGACGACCAGACCCTCCAACGAGGACCCTTAATATCAAAAACAACATCAGCCATCACTTTATTATTGTATATCCAGCGATGTGTAATACTTGTACCTTGTAGATTACGAATATTTGTAAAAAAGTAGATTTTACCCAAAGTATTGTTAAGCTCCCCAACAATATTAGAGGGCTCTCTGTCTATAATTTCTGTCGCAAATTCTGCTTTTGAAATATTTTGATGCGGCCAATCATCTGCAAATGCATTGGTCAATACAAATAAGCTGAGTATTAATATGGTTAGTTTCTTCATTTAATCCACCCAATTTATAACATGTTCAAATAAAAGATCTTTTGAAACCTCATTATCTCTATACGTTCTTCCTCTTACAGAAATACCTGCCAAATGAACACTATTTTTATCTCCACTTATTAGCGGATGCCAAATAGGCAGGTCTTTTCCCTCATATAGTAGCCGATATGCGCATGTACTTGGGAGCCAGTTAAACTTTTTTCCCCAATCTGGCTTAATACTTAAGCAATCTGGAACATATTTTTGACGGTCGTCATAATGAGGGCAAGAGCATTCTTCTTCATCTAGATAATGACAAGCAACATCCGTAAAATAAATCTTCCCAGAATCTTCATCTTCCAACTTATGAAGACAGCATCTTCCACAGCCGTCACAAAGAGACTCCCACTCATTCGAGCTCATCTGAGATAAAGTTTTATTTTCCCAAAAAGGTTTATCTAAATTTTCCAAAGTTTTTTTGCAAACTGCCATTAGCATTCGATACAATAATTATAAACTTATTGTAGAAAATAATCTTTCAATTCCAATAGCTACGCCTGAACAATTTGGAAGGCCATCTTTTATATCCTTTAAAAACTCCTCATCAACTAATGAGATTTTCTTTGATATTTTTTCTCTTTTATATATCTCAGTAGTAAATCGATCTCGATATTCATTAGCAGTTTGTATCTCTTGATACCCGTTAGCAACCTCGACACCATTTAGATACAATTCAAAGCGATGCGCAACAGAGCCCTCAATTTTTGCAAGAGCTGCCTGCTCTTTTGGGTAGTCATAAATAAAACAAATAGGTATTTGCCTTATCTTTGGCTCAATAAGATGCACAAAAAGAAGGGTTTGAAGATCTTCAGCCCAGTCATAATTTGAGCTTAAACCTAGTGAATTTGCAATTTTCTTTAAGCCCTTTAAATCAGTATTTAATATATCAATATTACCGTATTCAAAAAAAGCTTGCGCATATGATATTTTAGTTATAGCCTCGGTCTTTCCAAGCGCAGCCAATAAATCTACAATGTTCTCCATCAAATGATGCATATCGAAGTCAATACGATAGAACTCCAGCATTGTAAATTCGTTAGAGTTATTTTTTCCATATTCATTGTCTCTATAGACTTGGCAAATTTGAAATATATCTCCGCTTCCTTTAGATAAAAGTCGCTTCATTTCCAACTCGGGTGAGGTATGTAAATATAATTCAGCTGACCTAGAAATAGCCTGATTAACTTTCACCTCGATGCTATCAATATAAACATCAGTTGTGGGAGATAATAAAAGGGAAGGAGTTTTTACCTCGGTGACCTTATGAGAATAAAAAAACTCTCTAATTTTTATAATTAAATCTTGATATCGAACTAGGTTTTTTTTAACTTCGGACATGTCAACATGAATTAAGCGCGCCCTGAATACTCGTTTGTTCTAGTATCAACTTTAACCTTATCTCCGATACCAACAAACAAAGGAACCTGAACAACAACGCCTGTATTTAAAGTTGCCGGCTTACCGCCAGTTCCGGCTGTATCTCCTTTAAGGCCTGGGTCTGTATCGATTACTTCTAATATTACTTGAATTGGCGGAACTACTGTAATTGGATTATTATTCCATAAGGTAACAATACAATTATCTTGCTCCACTAAATAGTTTATTGCGCTTCCCATAGACTCTTCACTCAAGTCAAATTGCTCAAAGGATTCAGGCTCCATAAAATGCCATTTTTCGCCGTCACTATATAGGTATTGCATCTCTAATTCCATAACATCGGCTCCCTCAAGTGATTCACCGGACTTGTAGGTCTTTTCAAGAGTTTTACCTGTTATAAGGTCTTTAAATTTAACCCGATTAAAGGCCTGCCCTTTGCCGGGCTTTACAATTTCATTATTGACAATTGAACATGGGTTTCCATCAAGCATCAATTTCATGCCATTTTTAAACTGGCTAGTGCTGTAATTCATATTATTTTGATCCTAAGAGTTTATAAGAAATAGTACTTGAATTTATAAATGAATATTTTAATAAAATATAAAAGAAATATATTCATAATTTTAAATAAAGCCAACAAAGCCAACAATCTAAGAATGTTAAAATACGCTTCCACATATTTTAACCCTAATATTTTAATTATATGCACATACATGAATACCAAGCAAAAGGCTTATTCAAGAAACATAATATAAATGTACCAAACTTTATAGTAGTTTCTAATAGCAGCGAAACTCAATCTGCTTGCGAGAAGCTTGGTGGTTCACTTTGGGTTGTTAAAGCTCAAGTTCATGCTGGAGGCAGGGGGAAAGGTGGAGGCGTCATTGTCTGCAGTAAAATACAGGATGCAGTTGATGCAAGTGCAAAATTAATAGGCACCAATTTAATCACTCCTCAGACTGATGCAAATGGGCAGCCTATCAATGAAGTGATTATTGAGGCTGGGCAAGACATCACTAAAGAATTGTACTTAGGGCTTCTTGTTGATCGCGCTTCAGAAACTATCACAATTCTCGCCTCGACAGAAGGAGGGATGGATATCGAAAAGGTTGCCTCTGAAACGCCGGATAAGATTATTAAAAAACAAATTGAACCCCTAGGTAATTTATCAACCAATGAATGCATCGATGTTGCTAAAAAACTTGGATTAGATTCATCTCTTCACGATCAGTTTGCTTCAGCACTTCTTGGGCTTTATGATATCTTTACTGAGAATGACGCCAACCTTATTGAGATAAACCCACTTATCATCACTGGTCAGAATGAAATAATGGCTCTTGATGGAAAAATTGACTTTGATGACAATGCTCTCTATAGAAATGAAACAATTGCCAGCCTCAGAGATATTGCTCAAGAAGATGAAAAAGAAAGAAGTGCAAGCGAATATCAATTAAATTATATCTCTCTGGACGGAACTGTAGGCTGCATGGTAAATGGTGCTGGTTTAGCCATGGCAACCATGGATTTAATTGAATATCATGGCGGTTCACCCGCTAACTTTTTGGATGTAGGTGGAGGAACAACTGCTGATAGAGTAGCAAAGGCCTTTGAAATCATTCAAAGTGGTAAAAATGTTAAGGCAATTTTAGTTAATATTTTTGGCGGAATAGTGCGCTGTGATCTTATTGCAAATGGCATTTTACAAGCAATAGAAAAAGTAGGATTAACGCTTCCAATTATAGTAAGACTGGAAGGAACAAATGCGCAAGAAGGTCTTCAAATTCTAAATAGTAGTAACTTTAATATTATTACTGAGGCTGATTTAACAAAGGCCGCTAAACAAGCTGTGGAGATGGCCAAATGAGTGTACTAATTAACAAAGAAACTAAAGTTATTTGTCAAGGTTTTACTGGAAAGCAAGGCACTTTTCATTCTGAGCAATCAATTGCCTATGGCACAAAATTCGTTGGCGGCGTAACTCCTGGTAAAGGCGGTCAAACCCACTTAGATAAACCCGTCTTTAATTCTGTCATGGAAGCTATGAAAGAGACAGGTGCTAATGCCTCTATGATTTATGTTCCGCCTAGATTTGCATTTGCCTCGATAGTAGAAGCCATTGAAGCTGAGATTCCGGTCATTGCATGCATAACTGAAGGCATTCCTGTGCAAGATATGATTAAAATAAAAGCTATTATTGCAGGCAGTAAATCAACATTAATTGGCCCAAACTGTCCAGGAGTCATCACGCCAGATGAATGCAAACTTGGAATTATGCCTGGTAATATTCACAAGAGTGGTTCAGTAGGAATTGTCTCTCGCTCAGGAACTTTAACTTATGAGGCCGTTCACCAAACTACTCTCGCTGGTCTTGGTCAAAGCACTTGTATTGGAATAGGCGGTGACCCAGTTCAAGGAATGAATTTTATTGATTGCCTTAAATTATTTGAAAAAGATGATGATACTCATTCAATCGTGATGGTTGGTGAGATAGGTGGAAATGCTGAAGAAGAAGCTGCAGAGTTCATTAAATCTAATATTTCTAAACCAGTTATTTCATATATTGCTGGACTCACAGCACCCAAAGGAAAAAGAATGGGTCATGCAGGCGCAGTAATAAGTGGTGGATCTGGAGATGCTAAAAGTAAAATTCAAGCATTAGAAAATGCCGGTGTTAGTGTTGCGCCTACTCCAGCAATGATGGGGCAAACTCTACTTGAAGCTCTTTAAAAACAATGCATTCTTTTTTGATCAAGTAAATGAAAGTGATTAGAAATAGTAGATTTGCAGTTTCAATAATTTTTGCTATCAATGGCGTAGTTTTTGGGACGTGGGCATCTCGCATTCCAGAAATTTCAGATTTCCATAACTTATCACCCGCTATTTTAGGTTTATTAATATTTCTGCTAGGTTTATCAGCTGTGGTAGCTTTCTCGGTTTTTGGAAGAGCCGCAGACCGTTATGGTGCATCAATTGTAACAAAAAGAACTACTTGTTTGCTAATCCCACTCACCCTTATCTTTATAGCTTTTGCAAATTCAATATGGATGCTTATCGCAGCTGTCATTTTCTTTGGAGGAATTCATGGAGGTGATGATGTGGCCATGAACGCATGGGCTGCAGAAGTTGAGCGCAAGGATAATCGCCCATTAATGTCATCTTTTCACGCAATGTGGAGCTTAGGGGCTGGCATTGGAGCAGGGTCAGGGGTATTGACCGCTTACTTTAAAATTGGAATGCCAATGCATTTCACAATTACTTCAATTATAATTTTTTTAGTGATGTTGACTGTTGTAACCATTCCTTTTAAATCTATAAAGAAAGAAAAAGACAGCAAGGCTCCATTTATTTCAATCCCAAAAGGCGCTTTACTTCCTGTTGCCTTAATAACTTTCTGTGCCTCACTAGGGGAGGGCATGGTGGCAGATTGGAGCGCTATTTTTCTGAGAAGCATTACAGAGCTTTCTAATGGGAGTGCAGCCTTAGGGTTCACCGTCTTCTCTATTTGTATGTTTGCAATGAGACTTACGGGTGACAAAATAGCATTAAAGTTTGGCCCCTCTTCAACAGCACGATACTCCGGATTAGTTGCTTTAGTAGGTTCTGTAGTTGTATTAACATTTGATTCACTCGTACCACTATTGATTGGCTTTGGCCTTATAGGGCTTGGTATTGCTGTCATCATTCCTCTAGCTTTTTCTCGCGCGGGTAAAGACAAAGAAATATCTCAGGGAGCCGCAATTGCTAGTATTGCCACGCTTGGATATGGGGGCATGCTTCTTGGCCCATTATTTGTTGGCCTTATTGCTGAGGTATCATCAATAAAGACAGGCTTCTTGCTTCTACCTATTCTAGCTTTCTTAATTTTTCTGCTCTCAAAGCACCTCTCTATTAAATCACTCTGATTTTTTCTCCAAAAGCATTGCATCTCCATAGCTAAAGAAACGATATTTCTGTTTAATAGCATGATGATAAGTCTCAAACATTTCCTCAAAGCCAATAAAAGCGCTCACCAACATTAAGAGTGAAGATTTGGGTAAATGAAAATTTGTAATCATAGCATCTACTATTTGAAATTTAAATCCAGGATAGATAAAAATATCTGTATCTCCCTTTTGATTTTTTAGCCTCCCATTATCAAATGCGGACTCTAATGTTCTTACTGCTGTTGTGCCTACTGCAATAACTCTTCCACCAAGAGCCTTTGCTTGCTCTATCTTGTCTATTGTTTCAGTAGAAATTTCATAATACTCGCTATGCATTTTATGGCTCTCAATATCCTCCACTTTGACAGGCTGAAAGGTACCTGCTCCGACATGAAGCGTTATGAATGCATGACTAATACCTTTTTTTTCTAGACTAGATAATAACAACTCATCAAAGTGAAGGCCTGCTGTAGGTGCCGCAACTGCGCCATCATTTTTTGCATAAACTGTTTGATACCGACTATGATCCTCTTTGGCATCGTCTCTATCAATATATGGTGGAAGAGGTATATGCCCAATTTCATTAAGTACGTTTAGAATAGAAAAAGACTCAAAGTCAACCTTATAAATACCATCATTTTTATCACATATTTTGAAGTAGCTTTGATTTTCAAGGATTATATAACTACCAATTTTTGGTGATCTACTTGACTTAATCATTACTAGTGCTTCATGTTCATTGACTAAACGCTCTACTAAAACTTCGACCTTGCCTCCGGAATCTTTATGGCCAAATAACCGAGCTGGTATAACCTTTGTATCATTAAGAATCAACAAGTCATTTGGCTTGAGATAATCACCTAATTGAGAAAAAGTAGAGTCGATCAAGCTATTTTTTTGAACCAATAGACGGGAATCAGTTCTACTTGCACTTGGGTATTGAGCGATTAGGGACTTAGGCAAGTCAAAATCAAAGTCACTTAATTTCATTATTCACCTTAGAAGCATTAATCCGCTTTACTGCTGCATTAATTTTTTCTTTCTGAGCCTTGTCTTTTGCCATTTTATCTTTCAAGGCGATCATTTTTGCTTCCAGTAATTCAGACCTTTCCTGCTTGTTTCTTTCTAAACGTACTTCACGGAACTCAAATCTCCTTCTAGCCTTTTCTCTTTGGTCACTCTCTTGGATTTGTTTTTTATACAACTCATTATAGAATTGATAATAATCAACAAAAGGAATTTCAATGTTTGGTTTAATGTCAATCATATCAATACAATCTACTGGGCAAACTGGTAGACATAAATCACAGCCTGTGCATTCTTCAGCAACAACTTGTGTCATAACTTTGGATGAGCCTATAAAAGCATCTACTGGACAAGCCTTAATACACAAAGTGCATCCAATGCAGACTGCTTCATCGACCATGGCAATTTGCTTTGGCTTTATTTCACCATGTGCTTCATTTAAAATCAAGGATTGCACATCAAGAAGTTCTGCTAAAGCATCAATCCCTTCCTGTCCTCCTGGAGGACATTGGTTAATTTCAGCATTACCATTTGCTATTGCCTCAGCGTATGGCCTGCAACCTTCAAAATCGCACTGGGTACATTGGGTTTGAGGCAAGATAGCATCTATTTGATCTACTAACGAGCTACCTTTGGTCTTGGCAGAATAACCTAAGCCAATATTGATTAAAAAATTCTCGTTCATATGCGCGTTAATTTTAAACTAAATATAGTTTATAGTCTCTATTCACTTTAAAGGTTACACTTCTTATGCTGCCTATTTTTTAGGTTATCTGCTATCTAATAGGATGGTAAATGTGCTGTTGTTAAAAACTAGATTTTGCCAAAGATAGTTTTAGGATTCGACAAATGCTCGCTCAATAACAAAGTGTCCAGGCTGAATATTACGCGCCTCAATGAAATCTTTAGATTTAAGCATGTCCACTAACTCCTTAAGCATACTAGGGCTTCCACAGATCATAAAGCGATCATCTTCCAAATTGGGATAGGGCTGCTTCAAATCTAAAAATAGCTTGCCACTACTCATTAGTGTAGTAAGGCGGCCGTTGTTTTTAAACGGCTCACGAGTAACTGTCGGGTAGTAAACTAGCTTCTCTCGCACTATTTCTCCAATATACTCATCATTTGGCAAAATGTTTTCAATATAGTCAGCATAGGCCAGCTCAGAAACTTCCCGCACTCCATGAGCCAGAATGACTCGGTCAAATTGATCATAGATTTCTGGATCTTTAATAATACTCATAAACGGCGCTAAACCTGTTCCAGTACAGAGCAAGTAAAGGTAACGCCCAGGAAGCATATTATCTGGAATTAAAGTTCCCGTGGAGCGTTTTCCGACAAGTACCTCATCCCCTACGGCAAGATTTTGTAGCTTTGAAGTGAGAGCGCCATCTTGCACTTTAATGCTATAAAACTCAAGCTCATTCTCATAATTGGCGCTGGCGATACTGTAAGCACGCATCAATGGCTTTCCATCAGAGGGAAGACCAATCATAGTAAAGTGGCCATTTTTGAAGCGGTAACCTGGATCACGAGTAGTTCGGAAGCTAAATAATGTGTCATTCCAATGATGCACATGGGTTACTCGTTCGGTTATTAATGTCGACATATAGACCTTCCTTGAATCATGAATTGCATAACATTATCTGTTAATGAATTTTAGTAAAATTATACTAGGAAATTATTTCTTTAGACCAAGTCCTGAAATATACTTGCTAGTCTCTAAAGCCTTTCAACTCCTTCCAAAAGAGATTCTATCCCAAGCCCTCTCGTGAAAGTAGTATAAGAACATTTTAGTGAGAACCTCTATAGAGCCTATTGAAGCTGCTATAGCAATACTATGCGTAATTAAATATGAAATTAAAATCGTATCGCATGAAGCCAATATTCTCCATGAGACTGATTTACCAATAGATCTAGATTTCTTATCTCTCACAACCCCTCCCAAGAAAAAACTTTAAAAAATTAGTACTTTTTCTGAAGCCCTGAATTGTTTGCAGCCTCTTGATAACAAATACTAAACCCATTAGCATAATCTTCTTCATTCACCCCTACATATGAATCAAGCAATACATAACTCGTAACTCCAGACCTAATCATAAATTGCAATTGATCTAAGTGGGCATTAATACCAATAATTTCACCTGTAAATTGCCACCTCTTGCTTAATAAATAAGCCTGAGAATAGCCTCTACCATCATCAAAATTATTAAAATCTAGGACTATTAGCTTTATAAAATCAAGCTCATCTTTAATCAAAGATACATCGTCTGAAGGACCAACAATAATTCCTACAGCAAGTTTTGATAGCTTATCAAAACTTTCAATCCATTCTTGAAACAACACAAGGTTAACGCTTTCATAATCTTTGTTTAGTATGCTTTCTATTTGAAGAATTTCACTCATAGACCTTCTCCTTAAATGGTGCAATACCTATTCTTTTAAAGACATCGGTAAATCTCTCCTGATCTATGCGATTCTTTAGATATACATTAACAATAATTTCTACTGCATCAATAATATTTTCACCACTTACAGAAGGACCCAATTTCTTTCCTATAACAGTTTCATGAAGTGTCTCTCCTGCTAAAGTTATTTGATAATACTCTTCGCCATTTTTTTGCATACCTAATAAGCCAATATCAGCAATGTGATGATGTGCACATGAGTTTTCACATCCAGAGATATTAATATTTAAATCACCTATATCGAGTAGAGTTTTCATATCATTAAAGCGCTCTTGAACTCTTGTAGCTATAGGAATAGATACAGCCTTAGCCAAATCACAGTAATCTCTTCCAGGGCAGGCTACTATCTGCGCAAGGGTGCCTTGGTGAGGGCTAGCTAAACCATATTTCTCAAGCGATTGCCACAAATCATAAACTTGGTCTTTTCTCACATATGGGAAAACTATAGTTTGTCGTTTGGTTGTTCTAAGCTCACTTGCGCTATATTTCTCCGCCAAGTCGGCAAGTATCCTCATCTGCTCAGAAGTTGCATCACCAGGAGCCGCTCCTAACTTCGTAAGCGATATATTAACAATACTGAAGCCATTAATTTTGTGACTACGAACATTATTTTTCTTCCAAATGCTGTAATTAAAGTCAACTTTTTCTTCAAAGCCACCTAAATTTATTGACTTAATTGGTAAAGCAAAGTCTTTTTTTAGCTGCTCTAATTCAACTAGATTTAATTTTAAATTTGGATCATTTTTGGTTTGTTGCCAGTCCTCATCAACTAACCGAGAAAATTCATCAGCCCCGAGTTCACGCACTAAAAACTTGATTCGCAATTTTTTCTGGTGATCACGTCGACCTTTTAGATTGTAAACCCTCATGGTGGACTCGAGATAACTAAGAATATCCTCAACTTTAACAAAAGATGCAGTTTCGGCTGCAATCATAGCTGCTGCGCCAAGACCACCTCCAACAAAAACACTGAAACCTAATTGATCTTCGCTGTTTCTAACTAACCTTAAACCAAGGTCATGAATTCTTAATGCAGTTTCGTCTAGTTTTGCTCCATTTATAGCAATTTTAAACTTCCCTGGCAACCATGAAAATTCTGGATGAAGGTTAAACCAGCGACGTATTAATTCACAATAAGGTCTTGCATCTTCGATTTCACCATCTGTTAACCCTGACAAAGGATCAGCTGTTATATTTCTTGTCGCTTTTCCACTTGTTTGAATTGCATGAAGACCTTCATCTGAAAGATCACGTAACAAATTAGCTATCTCAGGAAGCTCAATCCAATTAAATTGAATGTTTTGTCGAGTTGTAAAGTGCCCAAAGCCTCTATCGTATTTATCTGCCACATCAGCAAGCGATCTTAGCTGAGTAGAACTAAGCGTTCCATATGGAATCGCAACTCTTAACATATGCGCATGAAGCTCCATATAAAGACCATTTCTTAGCCTCAGGCTTCTAAACTTGGCATCATCTAAGTCACCGGCTAAGTGTCGTTTTAATTGTTTTTCAAATTGATTGACTCGCTCAACTAGAAAATTACTATCTTCAGGGCTATATTGATACATCTTTTTTTGTTTTTTAAAATATGATGCAAATTATAGTAAAATATTCTATATAAATAGATAATGTTTAGTAATAAAGAATAATATTTTGACTTTAATATATAATATAGAATAATATTATAAAAATTTCCAGTATAAGGTGAAATTATGGATGCTATTGACATTAAATTATTAGAGCTTCTCCAGCACAACGCAGAATTAACCATTCAAGAGCTTTCAAAAGAAGTTCACTTATCAACCACTCCCTGCTGGAAAAGAATCAATCAACTAAAAAATAATGGTTACATCAATAAAACAGTCTCGCTTGTCGATCGAAAAAGAGTCGGTGCTAATGTCACTGCAATGGTATCTGTAACTGTAAATAACCATAATCAAGAAAGAATTAGTATTTTTGCAAAAATCATTCAAGATATACCTGCGGTGATAGAGTGCTATCGTATGAGTGGTGAAACAGATTATCTGCTTAAGGTTGTGGTCAGCGATATCGAAAGTTACGATACTTTCTATAAAAATTTAATTGAGAAAGTTCAATTTCTTAAAGTTACTTCAAATTTTGCCATCGAAGAAATTAAAAGCACTACTGAAATACCTTTAACTAAATTGCAACAACAAGCTAATAAATAGACTACAGGACAAAAACTTTTAAAAGTCCAATGATACAAACTAATAGCAGCGAACTTCCCATCCATCGTTTAAATTTTGTATCATTTTCAATAATTTGATCGTGAACCTTAAGGCCAATATAATGGCCTAATCCTGCTACTGGAATTAGTAACAATGAAAACTGCCAGTCGATATAAACTCCAGCCATTAAAAACGCAGCCATCTTTATTGATACTAGCAGGAACCAAAGAACAAATAGTGTATTTCTTAGTTTTTTGACTTCAATATTCTGCGTATAAATAGCAACAAGTAGCGCGCCCCCATTCAATGAAGTTCCTGAGATGTACCCTGCTAAAATTAATAACAGGCGATTTACCCAGTTCTTTTCTGAAGCGATTTGACTGTTTAGTATCCAAGTGATTGCATAAAAACTTGTTATTGAATATACAATTACTGTCATTACTATCGGTGGCAAGCTAAGCAGTCCGATTACGCCTACAATTTTTGCCGGAAGAATCCATGGGATAGATTTCTTTAAGTAACTCCAATCAACCTGTTTTAATGAATTGGAAAGCGTGATGCTTGAGAAAAATAAAAGGTGTATCCCTATGATTGGAAGCCAGTCAATTGGTGACCCACCAACCAACATTAAAATTGGCAATCCAATCACTGCGCCGCCAAATCCTAGGCCTGTTCTAACAAAGCCAATCCACGTAAATATCAGCGCAATAATAACAATTTCTACAGAAGTAAAACTCATAGCGTTAAATGGAATTAATAAAAACCAATACTGTAATTACAAAGTAATTACTTAGATTTGATTACATCTGCTAAATAATTTGCAGATTCAGTAGCTAACTCTAAATCATTACACTCAACCATAACTCGAACCAAAGCCTCTGTCCCTGAATTTCTAATAAGAATTCGTCCCGTATCTGACAGTTTAGACTCTATATAAGAAATAGCATCTGCTAGCTTTGAATTATTTTTTAAATCTACATCAGAATCAGTTTTAATATTTAAAAGAACTTGAGGATACTTAGTCATTTTACTTTTGAGGTCATAAAGGGTTTCGCTTGTCTTAGAAATAACCTCTAACACCTGCAAAGCAGCAATGATAGCATCACCCGATGTTGATTTATTAAGGCAAATAATATGTCCAGAGCCTTCACCACCAAGAATAGCATTATTGTTTATTAACTCGTCCATGACGTGCCTGTCACCAACATCAGCTTCAATGAAAGTAAGTCCAAGCTCTAAAAGAGCTTTCCGCACTCCCAAATTAGTCATCTTTGTTCCAACAACTGTATTGGATTTAAGACCACCATTATTGCTCCAAGCGCTTGCAATAATATATACAAGCTCGTCCCCGTCAACCTTTTCACCCAGATGATCAACCATTATTAACCTATCACCATCACCATCGAAAGCAATTCCTAGATTTGCACTTTGCTTTAAAACTTCGTGTTGGAGTTGTCTTGTATCTGTAGCTCCACAATCTCGATTAATGTTATATCCATCAGGCGTATTATTAATCATAATTATTGTGGCGCCTAATTCTGTAAACACATCTTCCGCAATATGGTAAGTTGCACCATTTGCGCAATCAATTATAATTTTAAGATTTGATAAATCACATGTTTTGTCAAATGTTGATTTACAAAATTCAATATATCTCCCTAACGCTTGTCCATATCGCTTTGCTTTCCCAATAGCCGCAGAATTTACACTGATCATAGGTGTTGCAAGCTTCTTTTCTATTGCTTTTTGCACATCATCACTTAGCTTTACGCCTTTACTTGAAAAGAATTTGACGCCATTATCTTGGTAAGGATTATGAGATGCACTTATAACAACTCCCGCAGTAGCTCCAAACGCTTGAGTGAGATAAGCTATTGCTGGAGATGGCATAGGACCTAACATACCTACATTAACCCCTGCTGATAAAAAACCAGCTTCAAGTGCTGATTCAAATAAATAACCTGACACTCTAGTATCTTTTCCAATGATCACACTGGCACTTCCACTTTCGCGCAAAACAGATCCTACAGCCCAGCCAACTTTTAACAAAAAGTCTGCAGTTATAGGCTCTACTCCGACTTCACCTCTAATTCCATCAGTACCAAAAAAATTATTCAAAACTACTCCCTAAAATTTTGTATTTGTTCCCAAACTTTGAGCGCATCCTTGGTCTCAGAAACATCATGCACTCTAATAATGTCAGCACCATTCTCAGCTGCAATTAATGCAGCAGTAACACTTCCAATGAGTCGCGAATCAACATCCTTATCTCCTAATAACACTCCAATCATTGATTTTCGCGAGAGTCCAGCTAGAATTGAAACTCCAAAATCATGAAACTCAGAAAGATTTTTCAATAAAGCTATATTATGACCTAAGTTCTTACCAAAGCCAAACCCTGGGTCAATGGTTATAGAGCTTAGTGGAATGCCTACACTCTTACAAGCTGCAATTCGTTCGTGAAAAAACTCTTTAACATCCTTGACAACATTATCATATGTTGGGTTGGCTTGCATGCTTCTTGGATTGCCTTGCATATGCATTAAGCAGACCTCAGCACCTAGCTTGGCTGCCATCTGAAGGGCACCCTCTGATCTCAGTGCATTGACATCATTAACAATACTTGCTCCTGCAGCAAATGCCTCTTTCATTACAATTGGCTTAGAGGTATCAATTGATATTGGCACATCGATATTACCATTCAAAGCCTCAATTACAGGCATAACTCGTCTTAATTCGTCATCTAAAGAAACTTCAGGAGCTCCTGGCCGTGTAGACTCACCACCAATGTCAATAATTCCAGCGCCTTCAGTTACCATCAATTGAGCCTGAGTCACCGCGCTCATTGAGTCTAAAAACAAACCTCCATCTGAAAAAGAGTCAGGCGTAATATTTAAAACGCCCATGATGATTGGCTGATTTACCATCATCACATCACCAGTTTATGCAAACTGTTCAGTACTTCCGTCGGATTCTGGCTTCTTATCTGAAGAGGGTTTTGAACTCTCAGCTTCTCCTCTTCCAGTACCAAGTTCCGATGACGCTTCTTCTGAGTCTACAACCTCAGCAGGCTCTCGCATTGGAATTCTAGCCATTAAGTCATCAATCTGATTGGTATCAATTGTTTCAAATTCAACCAAGGCAGCAGCCATAGCATCAAGTATATCTCTGTTATCTTCAAGAATTTTGTAGGCTAATGAATAATTAGTGTCTATTATTTTTCGTATTTCACTATCTACTTTAGTAAAAGTTTCATCTGAAATATGCTTGTGTTTTGTGACTTGGCGACCTAAAAATACTTCACCCTCCTCTTCACCATAGGACATTGGCCCCATGACGCTTGACATACCCCATAGCTTGACCATTTTATGAGCGATTTCAGTTGCACGCTCGATATCATTACTAGCTCCTGTAGTTACAGCATCCTCTCCAAAAACAATCTCCTCTGCAATACGGCCACCAAACAATGATGCAACTTGGCAGTTAAGTTTTCTTTTAGAAATACTATAGCTATCTTTTTTAGGTAAGAACATAGTCACACCTAAAGCCCTTCCTCTAGGAATAATACTTACTTTATACACTGGATCGTGCTCTGGAACTAATCTTCCAACAATCGCATGGCCAGCCTCATGAAAAGCTGTCATTTCCTTTTCAGATGCATCCATCACCATTCCTTTGCGCTCTGAACCCATCATGATTTTATCTTTCGCTTTTTCAAACTCACTCATTCCGACTAATTCCTTACTCAGACCTGCGGTAATTAATGCAGCTTCGTTTGTCAAATTAGCCAAATCAGCTCCCGAAAATCCAGGTGTACCTCTTGCAATGTCGAGTGATTTGACATTTTTTGCAATTGGTAATTTTCTCATGTGGACTTTTAAAATAGCGTTACGACCATTTATATCAGGCAATCCAACAGTCACTGTTCGGTCAAACCTTCCTGGCCTTAATAAAGCTGGGTCTAAAACATCAGGCCTGTTAGTTGCCGCAACAACAATAATACCTTCTGACCCCTCAAAACCATCCATTTCAACCAACATTTGGTTAAGCGTTTGTTCGCGCTCATCATGTCCACCGCCCATTCCTGCACCACGCTGACGACCTACGGCATCAATTTCATCAATAAAAATGATACAAGGTGCATTTTTTTTGGCTTGTTCAAACATATCTCGAACTCGAGATGCGCCAACACCAACAAACATTTCCACAAAGTCAGAGCCAGAGATAAAAAAGAAGGGAACATCCGCTTCACCGGCAACAGCCTTAGCTAGTAATGTTTTACCTGTTCCTGGAGGGCCAACCATAAGAACACCTTTAGGGATTTTTCCACCTACCTTTGTAAATTTTGAAGGATCAGAAAGAAAGTCCACTAGCTCACTCACCTCTTCTTTAGCTTCATCAACTCCAGCAACATCTTCAAAAGTAACGTGTGACTCATCCTTAGTAATAAGGCGCGCCTTAGACTTTCCAAATGACATGGGATTGTTTTTTCCACCCATAGCCCCACCTGCACCTTTCATTGTGTACATAATGACGCCTATAAGTAATAGTATAGGTGCGAGCGAGATGAGCAGTTGTTTGATAAAACTTTCTCTTGCAGGAGGCGTAGCTTGAACAGAAACACCATTATTTAATAGGTCTCCCATTAGCCCAAGATCTCCTGGACTATAAGTATCAAACTTTTCACCAATCGCTGTAACACCACTAATATTGCTACCAGCTATCTTGACACTAGAAACATTGCCTTGTTTTACATTTTGGATAAATTGAGAATAACTTATCTCATTTGTTTCATCCTTAACACTAAACTGACCAAAAAGAGAGGCAAGTACACTGCCTAGGACCAACCATAGTAAAATATTCTTATACATATTTTTAAATTTAACCTGAATTAGAAATGTAAATATACCCTATTGATTTATTATATATAGGGCTTGATGGCATTTTTCAAGGTTTAATCAATATATTTTATAACTATGACATAATGATTATCTGTAGGTTAAAACTTCTTTAGTTGCATTATTTCATAACCTGTTTTCTTAAAAAGCATGAACATTAAACCCGAACAACTCCAAAATCACCTCTCAAACCAACCTGCATCTCTTTATTTTGCTTTTGGCTCTGAGATACTTTTGGTTGAGCAATCTCTAACAACTATAAAAGATGCAGCCAAAAAGCTTGGATTTAATGAGCGCTTTAGATTTGATATTGATGGTAATTTTTCTTGGGATGCTATCTTTAATTTAATTTCTAGCCCTTCACTTTTCGCGGACAAGCGAATCATTGAATGTCGACTTACAACAGGAAAAATTGGAGTCAAAGGCTCTAAAGCACTTTCTGAGCTAACCGAAAACCTTCCAGATGACATTATGCTAATTATCTCTTCTGGAAAGCTAGATATGGCGCAACAAAAAAGCAAATGGTTTAAAGCCCTTGATAAAAAAGGAGTGATTATTCAGCACTGGGAGGTTCAAAGCGAACAACTTGTTGGATGGATTGTTAATCATATGTCTCAGCTTGGTCTTAGCTCAAGTAACGAAGTAGCAAATGCTATAGCTTATTGCACTGAAGGAAACCTTCTTGCTACTATGCAAGAGATACAAAAGCTTCAAATTGCATACCCAGATGGAAATATTGATCTTAATGAGTATTTAAGTCAAATTGATCAGCAATCTCAATACACAGTTTTTGGAATGATTGATGCTGCGCTTAAGGGTGACACGGATAAAGTAAATAAAATTTTCAGCTCCCTTGTTGACGATTCAACGCCTCCAGTAATCTTAATTTCATCGCTCTACCGTGAAATAAAAAACTTAGTTACCATGTCAATTGAACTTAAAACCAATCAAACAATTGACACAATTCTTAATAATCATCGAGTTTGGCAAAAAAGGAAGCCACTGATATCATTTGCCCTGAAAACTCATAGTTACCAGCAACTCCAAAAACTACTTTTAGCACTGGGGCGTATTGACCGCTCCCTCAAAGGCATGGATAATCTTAACGTTTATGATGAACTACAGGCTGTAGTCATTACTTTATCGGGGAAAAATAGTGGGCTCAATAGCTGAATTAATATCTAACATAGGTCAAAAAGCCAAAACTGCCTCCAATACTCTGCGCCTCGCCAATACAGATACAAAAAATACTGCATTACTAAATATTGCTCTTGAAATACAAGAAAATAAGCAAACTATCCTTGATGCAAACTCTTTAGATATTAAGGCAGCACAAAAAAATAATATTGATTCGGCGCTTTTGGATCGATTAATGCTTAGCGATGAAAGACTTGAAAGTGTTATTGAGGGCCTTAATCAAATCGTCTTATTAAATGACCCTATTGGTGAAGTTTCGGACTTAAAAACAAGGCCTAGCGGGATTAAAATTGGAAAGATGATGGTGCCACTTGGCGTTATCGGAATAATTTATGAATCTCGCCCCAACGTCACTATTGATGCGGCCGCTCTTTGTATTAAATCTGGTAACGCTGTCATCCTAAGGGGTGGGTCTGAAGCAATTAACTCGAATATGGCTTTTTATAGTTGCATTAAAAAAGGGCTAGAGAAAGCCGGGCTCAATCCAAACTCCGCTCAACTTATTGAGGTTACTGATCGCGAAGCGGTTACAGAGCTTGTTAAAGCTAGTGACTATGTTGACGCTATTATTCCAAGAGGTGGAAAGGGACTTATAAAAAATGTCAGCAGCAATGCTAGAGTTCCAGTTATAAAGCACCTTGATGGTGTTTGTCATACCTACCTAGATATCGATGCTGACCCTCAAAAGGGAATTGATATTGCATTTAACGGCAAAACGCGTCGATATGGAGTGTGTAATGCTACCGAGACTCTCCTTGTTCATGAAGGTTTTGATCCAAAAGCACTATCCAGACTTATAGAGCTCTACATTGAAAAAGAAGTTGAAATACGTGGCTGCGAAAAATCACAAAAATTATCTAGTGCTATTAAAAAAGCAACGGAAGATGACTGGTACGAAGAGTATCTAGCGCCAATTCTTTCAATGAAAATTGTTGAATCGGTTGACGAGGCTATTTCTCATATCAACAAATACGGCTCATCTCATACCGATGCAATCGTAACTGAGAATGATGAAAATTCAAAAAAATTCTTATCTGAAGTTGACTCATCTTCGGTCATGGTTAATGCGTCAACTGGATTTGCTGACGGTTTTGAATATGGATTAGGCGCAGAAATAGGAATAAGTACTGGTAAATTTCATGTCAGAGGCCCAGTTGGGCTTGAAGGCTTGACATCACAAAAATATATCGTCATAGGTGACGGACAAATAAGGCCATAGAGAGTAAATACAATGACAATTAACGAAACGCTAGCGATTATTCAACGAGGAACTGAAGAAATTTTACCTCTAGAAGAGCTAAAGAAAAAACTTGAAAAAAACAAACCACTAAGAATTAAGCTAGGAATGGATCCAACCGCTCCAGACCTTCATCTTGGGCATACAGTTGTCATCAACAAAATGAAGCAGCTTCAAGATCTCGGTCATGAAATCATCTTCTTGATTGGAGACTTTACCGGCATGATTGGAGATCCAACTGGAAAAAACATTACTCGAAAGCCGTTAACAAAAGATGAGGTCCTAGAAAATGCCAAAAGCTATGAAGACCAAGTCTTCAAGATACTTGACAAAGACAAGACAAAGATAGCTTTTAATTCTGAATGGATGGGCAAAATGAGCTCGTCAGAAATGATTTCTCTTGCATCAAAGCAAACAGTTGCCAGGATGCTTGAGCGTGATGACTTTTCGAAGCGATACAAATCTGGCCAACCAATTTCAATACATGAATTTTTATATCCGCTAGTTCAAGGCTTTGATTCTGTTGCGCTTCAGGCAGATATTGAGCTTGGTGGTTCTGACCAGAAATTCAACCTGCTGGTTGGTAGAGATCTTCAAAAACAAGCAAATATGGAGCCTCAAGTCATACTTACTATGCCAATATTAGAGGGGCTTGATGGTGTTCAGAAGATGAGCAAGTCATTGGATAACTATATCGGTATTGATGAAGCTCCTGACAGCATGTTCGGAAAGCTGATGTCGATTTCGGATGAACTCATGTGGAAATACCTCGAACTTTTAAGTTTTGAATCACTCGAAACTATTGAGTCCTGGAAGCAGGAAGTTGAGAATGGTGAAAATCCAAGAAATATCAAATTTCGTCTTGCAGAAGAAATTATCACGCGCTTTCATGATAATGATCAAGCCAAAAAAGCGCAGCAAAACTTTATCGATCGATTTGCAAAAAATCAAATTCCAGATGACATGGATGAATTCACTTTTCCAAAGGGAACTAAGATTGCAAACTTATTGAAAGACTCTAACCTTGTAACTTCAACATCTGAAGCATTTCGAATGATTAAGCAAGGGGCTGCAAAGATGGATGGTGAAAAGATAAGTGACAAAGATTTGACACCTATCGTGGGAACGTCAATCTACCAAGTAGGCAAAAGAAAGTTTGCTAGAGTCACAATTAGCTAATTTTACTTAATCAAGAGTATAATAGAGCTATCTGGGGATGACATGGCTTCGACGAGGAGTTGGATTTCAAGGATGCATGTCGAGGACAAAGATTGCTCGTAAAAACGTTCTTTAAATAATAGTTGCAAACGAAAACAACTACGCTTTAGCAGCATAATGCTAACCGTTACTTGAGAGTCGTCTGTACTTTTGGGATAACGGTCGCTTACAGACTCGCCACTATTGTTATTTTAGGATAATAGGGTTAAAACTTAATCTAAAATCGCTTTCTACATCCCTGTTGGTCGGGTGGTAAAAAGTTAACTCAATAGACCTTTACTAAACATGTAGACTTCTTGATTGAAAGTTTTCGGACGGGGGTTCAATTCCCCCCATCTCCACCAAACATCTCCTGGAAATTGACTCACTATGGGCTTTAAAGATGCTTAGTAAGGTGCTTGCTTAACTAAAGAATAAATTCTTAAGTGTAACCAAGAAGTAGTCAGTATGGCGGAGTTTATTGTCTTTATAATTGCTACATTTAATTCAATACTTTTTACCTAGAATGTAATATGAAGAACTCAAATATAATTTTTCATCAAGCATCCGTTACTCAAGAAGGACGAAATAAACTTAATAATCATCGTTCAGTTGTTCTTTGGTTTACTGGACTTTCAGGATCTGGCAAGTCAACTTTAGCGCACACCTTAGAAGAAAAATTATTTCAAAAAGGCTGCAGGACTTTTGTATTAGATGGAGATAATGTACGGCATGGTTTAAATTCTAATCTTGACTTTAGTGAGGCTGGTA